>Ga0256842_1000325_pt1 | contig 41821 bp, 48 predicted proteins | sample 4559240metaG_FD_185973 | JGI IMG/M metagenome (GOLD analysis project Ga0256842, IMG submission 185973) | Hydrothermal vent microbial communities from Guaymas Basin, Mexico - 4559-240 | ecosystem: Environmental > Aquatic > Marine > Hydrothermal vents | place: Mexico: Guaymas Basin | collected...
GATCGAGGATATGAAGAAGAATGAAGATTCTTTGGGGTGACGAGTCGATTTTTAAGGACGAGAGTGTGTTCGATCCGGAATACCTTCCCGAAGTTTTACTGCACAGAGATAGACAGCTGGACTCTATTGCAGTAAATCTGAGACTAGCTGTTAAGGGTAAGAGTCCAATACATACGGTATGCATAGGCCCACCAGCGACTGGTAAAACATCGTGCGTCAGATTCATTCTGAACAAACTTCGAGATTTTGACGTTAAATCCGTTTATATCCGATGTCTGACCTACAGAACGGAATACAACATAGTCTCGAAGGTTTACGAAATCGTGTGCGAGAAGTTGGCTCCGCAGAAGGGAGTTCCGATTTCGAGCATGCTTTCGGACATATCTGAATCTCTCAGTTCAGTCATCGTTTTGGTGTTGGATGACGTAAATCTTCTCAACGTTGCGATTATCGATGACATTCCCTACGACTTCTGCAAGATGCACGAGGAGTTTAGCGTTAGGATCGGGATAATCTGTATATCGACGGACGTCAGATTTACGGGTATGCTCCAGAAATCCGGCTCCGTTTTTCATCCCGACGACATATACTTCCCCCTATACGGTGAATGCGAGATCGAAGACATACTCGGGTGGAGAATCGAGAGGGGATTCTATTCCAACGCTGTGAGCGACGAGGCGCTCGATGAGATAGTCAGTCTGACGGTTAAGCACGGAGATCTTAGGTTAGGCTTGTATCTGCTTAGAATGAGCGGCATATCAGCAGAGAGGAGAGCTTCGAGAAGGGTAGAGGTTGAAGACGTTAAGAACGCCTACGAAGGAAGCATGAAAGTATTCGTAGCCAAGAGCATCTCTGCGTTGAATTCGGACGAAAGGGAAGTTTTGATGACGATCTACCTGATAGACGAGGAAGTTAGTTCTGGAGACCTCTATACCATAATCTACAACGAGGTAAAGATGAGCTACACACGATTTTACGAGATTCTTGAGAAGCTCGAAAGGCTCAGGCTGATAGATGTCGTGATGGGCAGTAAGGGCAAAAGAGGAAGAACAAGGTATATCATAAAGAGGTATAAGCGAGTCATGATCCTTGAGGCGCTCAAGGAGTTTTGATCTTTATCTCCTCATAACACTGGCTGTCATCCACCTACAGATTGAAATCATCCAGGAACAGTTTGCAAGTTCGATAAATCTTTTATATACTTTATCTTGCTCTCTCCTTTGATCTTTTTGAAGTATTCGATCTCTTCTCTCATTCCTTCTGTTATCTCGTCTCCAAACACCCAAAGTTCATCACAAAATTCAAGCAACTTCTTGTTCATTTCCAAGGCTCTCCTTCGATCTTCTGGATTGAGATCGTCCATGAACTGGCTGAAATAAACGTGAGGAGCTATCGGAATGTAGCCCATATCAACGAGCATTCTGCAATATCTCTTTGCCTTCTCAATATTCTCCTGCTTTCCTTGAAAAGGAGAACAAACAAATATGACCTTCACAATCTCACCCTTCCAAATCTTCGAGCTTGATTCTCTTAATTCCGAGCTTATCAAAGACAGAGTCGGAACTGATTATAGTTCCATCGCAGTGGGCTGCGTGAAAGGCGTCGAAGACTCCAACACCGTAATCTCTGATATAGATAGCAGCTTTTAGGAGTCTTTCGTCGTCTATACCACAGATAGCCATGACACTCGTAGTAATCTTTACCGGATCGAGGTCGTAACGCTTGGCAAGGAGCATGAGTTCGATGAAAGTAACTTCTGAAGTGGTTATCTGACCTTTGTATTTGTTGAGAATTGCTTTAGCTTTGTCTTTCAGCCAGTCCTTGGGTTTCAGCAAAGCAAGGAAGAAATCGGTATCTGCGTAAATCATTCAAGCTCCTCCATCGCCTGCTTTAGAATTTCCTTCTTAAGCTCTTCAATCGGTTTATCCGGCAGACGTTTGCCGATTTCTTCCAATTCTCGCACCGGATCTTTAGGTTTTGGAATTACGATTATTCCGTCATCCATTTCGACGAGATACACTTCATTGCCAAGTTTTTCCCTCATCTTCTTTGGAATGTAAAGCCTACCCTTTGAGTCTATTCTAGCCAACATTTTCCCACCAAGAATGCATAAGTGGGTATAATATTTGAATGTTTCCCACTCCACATGCTTTCCTTGAAAATTTTCTACGGGATTGGCAAGTGATTATTGATGGAAGAGATATCTGTTAAGGTTCTGGGAGATTTGGTTAGGATTCTAAAGGTGAGAGATGAGGACGTTCCGAAGCTCGTCAGGCTCTACTTAGCTATCGAGCTGTATAGAGAGGGAAAGGTCAGCTTAGGAAAAGCCGCTGAGATTGCTGGAGTTTCTAAGTGGGAAATTATGGAAATTTTGGCATCTAAGAATATTCCGATACAATATTATGTAGAAGATTTGGAGAAGGACATAAAGACTTTGGAAGAGTTATTATTGATTTTGACGTTCTAACTCTTTTAATATACGCTCAATCTAATGTTTAAATGTTGGTAAATCATTTTTTATGGTTTCCCAGACGATGGGCAAGCTGACGCCAAAATAGGAGTGAATTAGTTTATCCCTTATACCAGCTATTGCTTTCCAAGGGATTTCAGGGTATTTATCCTTAATATCTTCAGGTATGTTTTTGGCAGCTTCACCTATGATTTCCAAATTTCGAATGACTGCATTTTTTGTCTTTTCATCGTGAATAAATTCGTCGTAGCTCATTCCTCCTGTATAACTCTCAATCTTCGCAATAGCTTCGAGTATATCTTCTTTTTTCAGCTGAGGATAGTTTTCGAGAATTTCCTCATAGCTCCAACCATTCGCAAGTAATTCAAGTATAAATTCGACAGTTATCCTTGTTCCTTTAATTACTGGCTTTCCTCCGCAAATGTTTGGATTTATCTCTATCGGCATGATATCACCTTATCCCTCCTAACCCTTATAAACGTTCCTAGGCTTTATAAGCTCTATAATCATCAAAGTCTCATCTTTTTCGAGCCTTTATGCTTATACAATAGTCATTTCGTTGCCCAAACTATATCAACTTCAAGATCTTCCAAGTCATATCTAAACGGTATGTTCCTCTTCTTTAGCTCTTCTAAAGCTTCCCTATACGTTATCCCCGCTATTTCAGCCGCTTTCCATAGGGAGACTTTACCCTCTCGATATAGTTCCAAGGCCTTTTTAATTTTGTATTCTTTGAGCGATTCTGCTATAAGCTTACGAATAAGCGTTCCTTTGTCTATTCCTTCCTCTTTGCTCAATTTCTCAATCTCTTCAACCATATCCTTCGGCAGTCTGACTGATGTGGTTACCATCTTCACAATTACATCTTAAGTTTTCGGTTTGACAAACAGCTAAATCCACTTACGGATTATATTCAGGATAATCCTTTGGCTGAGAGCGTTTCTGAAATCTTTTGAAGAATAGAAATTTTCTACTGAATTTTGAGCGATTTCTCTTCCTTTCAACAATATATCTTCAAATGCTTTCTTAAGCTCAAAGCTAATGAACTCTAGTAGAATTTCATGAACGATGTTAATATTACTAAATGCAAGCCTTCCAAATTCTTTCAGATCAACTTCTTTTTCTATTTTCTCCATAATTCTCTTTACTGTATCTTCATTCAAAAAGAAGTCTTTATAGGCTTTAATTAGTCTCTCTCTTTGTTTTTCATTAGCCTTGGCGGCTATTTCGATGATCTCAAACTTTTTCTGTGAGTCTGGATATGTTAGGGATATTTGAAGAGGACTTCTCGATTTTTTCATAATCCTTGCATTCTTATTTTTTGTAAATGTTGAAATGATATCTTGGAGAAGCAATTCGGGCTCTACATGCCTTGCAATCCAGTTTTTTAGATCTTTATCGTTAATGCTCTCAAGGAATTTTTCAAAACTTGTTTCTTCTTCAATTATAGTGCTTATTCTGTTAGCTACTTGGGATATCTTTATTGCAATTTTCTCCTCATGCCTTTTCAGAAAGTAGTTAAATATATACCGAGTAATATGCTGCTATTATCTGAAAGAACTTATCGTGTGGTTTATAGTTTGCCCATCCAAGGAGATAGAAAGCACCAGAGAGGCTAAGCCATACTAAAAAAACTGGGAAGAGATAGTAAAGAGTGTTGAAAAACGTTTGTTTTAAAATTGTCAGAATACTAATCTTAGCAAATTTCCATTTGTTTTCAATCCCAATATTAAACTGTTCAAACCATCTTCCCTTTTTCGTAAAAGTTTCAAATAACCAAAGTATCCAATCTGTCTTTATTATAGCAAGCGAGAATATGAAAAAGAAGATATAGCCGACAATATCATTCCCTGGAAGAAATTTCTTAAATAAAAATCCAAGAATATCAATAATCCTTAAAACCAATATTAAGTCAAGATATAGCTTCATTCAACCTTACTTAGGATTAGTTTAAAATCTTCTTTGGGAATTTCCCTCATGGCTTTGCCTTGGATGTGTCCTGTCCATCTCTTCTTGTTCTTGATAAATTTGAGCTCTGGAATCAAAGATTTGAAGTCTAAAGGTTTTTCAAATATCTTGATTGGTTTTAGTTTAATTCGGTAAGGGTAGATTTCACTACTCTTTCCCGATGGTGATTTAAAAATCCTTGATCGGTCTTCAAAGACTTCTGAAATTACCTCATATGCCGCAACAATCCTTGGTGGGATCACATCTTTATCCCTTTTTGTGGACATAACGTAGATTAGGCACTTATCTCCAGGCTTTACCTTGGCAATCGTGTTTTTATGCCTTTGCTGAACACCCCAAATATTCTTCTCTTTTATTACTTTCCAGTTTTCCTCTGTTGTAATACAAAGCCAATAGGACATAAAAATCACCCTACAAGTAAAAATTATTTAACAATTTCTAAAGATTCGATGAGATTAGCAATCATTAAGGTTATCTCAATCACACCCAATGGAAATCATCCAAATACATATCTGCAAAGCCCTTTAAACATAGTATTCTGGCTAACGTAAGCTGAATAATAGGCTAAGTTAGATAGAAAAAGAGAGATAAGGTAATTGAGGGGCTATAATGAGTAGAAATTTCATAGAAGGGATTATAAGGATACTCCTAGTGATTGTAATCTTTTTCTGGGTTCTCCCAGAACTGACTAAAATTACTGGACTTTTGAGCGTAAGATTTTACCGGTTACTTGGAGCTATCTTAATAATTGTCATAGTTCTTTCATTAGTAAGAAGATGGAATCAGTAGCTGTATGTCCATTACTATCGTAAAGATAGGCGGTATCTATCATCATCGTTATCCCAAATTGTTCCATTGCCTCAGTATGCCTCCCGCCTTCGGTACTCTTTCTTCTGATTCTATTACTTTCAGACTTCTTGTATCTTAATCTTAAGAAGACATTATAGTTCGTAGAACTACAGAGGAGTCAAAGAGATTTGTAAAAGGTGCTTCTGAAATCATTTAGCTCCTAAGTTAAATTCGTCATGAATAACCTTCACAGCCTTGCGTCCGTCCTCCTTGGCTACAGCAAACGAAACGTTGTATTCTGAACAGCTCTGGCTTATCATGATCACGTTTATGCCGTTTTTTCCCAATGCGGAGAAAATCCTTCCTGCCACACCCGGAGTTCCAGCCATTCCTGCTCCCACCGCACTTACAACAGCAACGTCATCCTTCTTCGAAACTTTCGCTACTCCGTTGTTTAAGCCGGAAAGTGCCTTTAGGGCCTTGTTTATGTCTGCCTTATCGACGACTATCGACAGGTTCAGCTCCGAAGAGCTTTGGGCTACCATTATCACGTTAACCTTGGCCTTTGCGAGCCTCCTGAATACTTCGGACATTATCTCGGCAAAATCGAATCCAGCCCCGCTGATGTTTATTATTCCAGCCTTCTCAACCAAGCTTATTGCCTTGACTATGTCTTTCGTCGATTTTGTCTCCTCCTTAATTACAGTGCCATCCGCATCTGGGTTGAACGTATTCTTTATTCTCACTGGAATCTTCTTCGCCATTACAGGTTCCAAAGCACGAGGATGCAAAATCTTGGCACCGAAATGCGACAGCTCCATGGCCTCTTGATACGAGATTTCAGGAATGACTCTCGCCTCCGGCACTATCTTTGGGTCTGTAGTCATGACTCCATCCACTTCCTTCCAGAGCCAAACCTCATCGGCATCGAGAGCTGCTGCTATCAGCGTTGCCGTAAGATCGCTACCGCCCCTACCCAGTGTAGTGATCACACCATCCTCAGTTACTCCTATAAAGCCAGTCACAACTGGAACAGTCCTCTTTATCGCTATGAGGGGTTCTAGTCTGTTCTTTATGATCTCGTAGGATTCTGGCAAAGGCTTAGCCCTTCCGAAGTTGTTATCCGTAATTATCCCCGCATCTCCTCCGGTTAATGCGACGGAATCGACACCTATTGAAAGCAGAGAAGCCGAAAAGATAGGAGCGAGCAAACGCTCGCCGAAGGAGAGAATGTAATCTTCACTTCTCTTCGTCAGCTCGCCCAAATAGCTTATGCCCGTAAGAACCTTCTCAAGTTCATCGATGAGGTTATCTATCGTAGATAAAACCTTAGGCTTAATATTTCTGTTTTTAACCGCCACCTCTACAGCCTCGTAGTGTCTCTTGGCTAAATCGGCTATGAACGATTTGATGAAACCCAATGAGCGTTCGTAACAACATTTGTAAGCGGCATTGACGAGTGAATCGGTAACACCAGACATTGCAGAAACGACGACAACGATCTCATTATCTTTCGCATACCTCTTAACCAAATTCGCACAATGAAGAATGTTCTTTCCATCTTTCACACTCACGCCACCGAATTTCATAACCACTCTCATGCCCGAACTCGTCGAATGTCTAAGAATATAAATGTTAAGATTATGGATTAAAGATGACCGTTATTGTTTCAGCCGATCACTAGGCAGCATACCTTTTAAATATTTAAATTAGAAGGTCGTGACTCCACATTGTGTGTGATTTAAATAATACCATCAACAGTATTGCAACACCACCAATTAGAAAATATAAATAAAAATAAAACGTAAATGCTATAAAGGTCATTGCAAAATGCTAACATGGATCTACTTAAATTCCTGTGTAGATCTCAAGTGAGAAGACAAATTTTATTTCAGCTCAAAAACGGCCCAAAAACTCTTAAAGAATTAGGGAAAAATGTATCGGCTAAAAAGGAGGTATTAGCCCGTGAGTTAAAAAAAATGGAAGGTATGGGCCTAACTTATAAAGAGAGATGTTGGAGCTTAACTGAAAAAGGATATTTAATTGCAGAAGAATTTTTTAAATTTGGTATGTTGTTAGATATATTGAACAAAGATGAGGAATTCTGGAACGGAGCGGCAATCGACAAAATTCCTGAAGAATTTCGATTGAAGCTGTGGAAGATCAAAGATTACGAAGTACTTCGGATTCATCCGGGGGATATTGATGTAATCGAAAGAAAGTATGAAAGAGAGCTATTGAAACCGGAAGTCAAGTGGATAAAAGGTGTTTCCCCGGTATATCACCCAAATTGGCCCAAACTTTACGTTAAACTTGCAAGGCATGGAAAAATAATTTCGCTAGTTTTAACTGAAGATGTTTTGAGACATGTGATTGAAGAGTATGGAGAGAAAATTGCGGAGGAGTTCTTTGAGTGTTGTAGAAACTGTAAAGTATTTATCTGTAGAGAGATCGTTGGGTTATCCTTCACAGTTACCAATCGATTTCTTACACTTGCTTTATTTGGAAGAGATGGAAGATATAGGGGAAATCAGGTCTTATGGAGCTATGAGAAATCGGCAGTTGAATGGGCTTTGGGACTTTTTGATTACTATGTGCAAGTGTCGGAACAGCTCAGGTATTGATCAGTTTGATCAATTTTGAATTTAAAGATCAACATTGATCTCATTGATTAAGAAAGATTTTTATATAGAAAGCAAAGATGGGTAAAAATGTGAAGAGGTAAAAATGAAGGTAATTTTAGCATTACTGGTGTTAGTTATGCTTGGTATAGCGCTGGATGCTGCAGCGGCGGAAGAAACTTGTAAGCTACATACAAGATCTATCGGTAATCCACCGGGAGTTATCAAATTGGATAAGCTAAATAGATACATGAAAATCGATAGAAATAACAGCATTCACTTCGATATCAAATCAGCCATTGAAGATGGTTTACCGCCCAGAGTTATCTATTTCGGGCTAAAAGCTGAAAAAGTCATAAACAAAATGATTTACGAAGTAAAGACTTACGAAAAAGTGTCTGAAGAAACCATTAGAGAAATAGATGCCTTATTTGGCCCATCATTTAAGTATACGAGTCTGTCATGGGGTGAGGCTTGCGGTGGGGGATATGACAACCCACATCCTTGCCCACCGAGGGAGAGTTCTGGGATTTATAGAGATACAAAAGATGAGATAAAGGAATATCTTCTGTCCCAAGGATTCCATGTAGTTCCAAGATATGCTACCTATTCTTACGGAGACGACTTTGCGAAAGTGGTATCCGCATATGGATGTGATTGGGGACCATTTAGATATGAAGCTTGGCCAGTTCAGAGTGGAGCTAAATGGACATATCAATATCAAACACCTGAACCAAACCCTGAAATTTTAGCATACCGGTGGCCAGCATGGTGGTGGGGACCGTTAACTGGTGGCATAGGAGTTACTGCTGAGGGTTTTGGTTATGAAAACTAAAGTTATAGAATTTGTCAAAATTTTTTCTTTTTCCTATATTTTTATTGGAATTAGTTATGTAATTTTTGAGCGTCTCTATGCATTTATCAAAGGCTATGAAACTACATTCAGTGTATTCGTTGATCTCATTATAGCAGCACCTTTTTGGCCGCTGATACCGGAGGTAAATTTGATCGGCGCAATGGCGATGATAACAGTTGGCATGATGCTTCTGAAGTTCAAGGCGTTGAACTATAAGATGATCGAAAGTATCGTTACGGTATTCCAAATTTTTCTCTTTACTGCTATAGTGTTTACTTTTGGAATATATTTACTTGGAATTTACGGTATCTGTCTTAACAGCTCACTTCTGTTTCTTTTACCTTTTATAACGGTTGGAGTTATCTATGCAGTAATTAGGTTCAAGCGGTCGCAATAGAGAGTTGAAAGATAACGAGCGAATCGGGCAAGAGTAAATAATAACAACAATAGATTCAAAAATTCTGAAGATGCTCAAGCTATGCACGAAATGCCATAGAAGGCTCAGGATCTACTGTGAGTTGGTCAGGCCCGAAAGCTGTATGATCTGCTCGGGATTACTCTGGAAGATAGATGAGATCTCCGATGAGATAGCCGAAAAACTGAAGGAATACGAATTCGAAACTTTCTCAGTTGGAAGTAGGATTTACGGAAGTCTGAAGGCTTTAGAGGATTATCTCAACGAACTAATCGGCTTAAACGGTAAGAGTCTGAAGGTTCAATTTAACAGAGAACTGAGCAGAAAGCTTGCGGAAAAGCTCAACGCGAAGCCAACCCATCGGGATCCAGATATTACGATAATCTACGATTTGGAAAATCCAAGCTTCGAAATCCAGATCAGACCGCTCTACATCTACGGAAGATACAAGAAGAGGGTTAGAGGAATCTCTCAAACGAGATGGCTCTGCACAAGATGTGACGGAAAGGGATGCGAGGTATGCAACTGGTCTGGCAAGAAATATCCCACTTCCGTAGAGGAGCTGATAGGCGAAGCTATGCTTGAGATATTCAGGGGGACCGGTTACATCCTACATGGATCCGGTAGGGAGGATGTTGATGCAAGGATGCTGGGGAGCGGAAGACCGTTCATAATTGAAATTCAGAATCCAAAGAAGAGGTTCGTAGATCTGAAGGAAGTTGAAGAGTTCGTGAACAAGAAAACGAAGGGAAAGGTCGTTATATTAGATCTCAAATTTGCAAAACCAAAGGATGTGGAGTTCCTCAAGTCTGCTGGCTTCAGAAAGGTTTACAGGGCTAAAGTTGAGTTTGAAAGAGAGGTCAGCAGAAAGGAGCTTGAAAAAGCCGTTAGAGCGATAAGCAACACGATAATCGAGCAGAGAACTCCCAAGAGGGTTCTGCATCGCAGGGCCGATCTGCTCAGGAAGAAGAGGACTTACAACATAGAAATTCTTTTGCATAGAGGAAAGGTTGCCGTTCTCAAGATCGAAGCGGACAGCGGACTTTACATCAAAGAACTAGTTAGTGGGGATGAAGGGAGAACGAGGCCAAGCTTGAGCGAAGCCTTAGGCGTTCCAGCGAAGGTTACCAAGTTGGATGTGATCGAGGTTAAGGGCGGTCTTTAGAGCAAATCTAACATAACGTAAAGGTGAGTTTATGATATGAAGGTGCTCGTAATAGGTGACACCCACATACCCAACAGAGCGAAGTGGTTGCCGAAGAAGATCGACGATTTCCTCTTCTCAAAGCGTTTCGATTTCATCATGTGCACCGGAGATCTGACCGATAGAAAGGTGCTGGATTATCTCAAAAAATTGAGCGATCGGGTCGTTGTTGTTTCGGGCAACATGGATCATCTACCTTTTCCGGAGCAACAGACGCTTAAGGTCGAAAATCTAAGATTTGGGATAATCCACGGTCACCAAGTTTATCCGAGGGGAGATGTTTCTCAGCTTAGGGAGATTGCGTTCGAATTGGGAGTTGACGTTCTGATTCACGGGCATACACATTCAGCGGACATATACTTTGAGGATGTTCTACTGCTGAATCCCGGATCGGCAACGGGCGTTTGGAGTGGTGGAAGGGCATCTTTGATCCCATCTTTCATGGTTTTGAATGTCGAAAGAAATAATTTGGATGTCGAACTCTTCGAGCTAAAGGAAGGTGAACTTAGGGTTACGAGGAGGTCGTTTGAGCTTTGAATGCCGAAGAGAAGATACTGAAGTTTCTAAGAGAAAGAGGGGAAGAAGGGGCTCTGCAGAGCGAGATTCCAAAAAACCTTAGGCTGTCGAAATCGACAGTCTCGGAGATAATTCAGAGGCTCGAAGACAAAGGTATCGTTGTTAGGGAAAGGATAGCTGGAAAGTCGATGAGGGTCTGGCTTTCCGAATTCTCGCCCAAGCCAGTGGAGGGTCTAATAAGGGTTGGAGTGTTGAGGGCTTCGGAATATCCCCATGTTCTCCTTGCGTGTGAGGATGTAGGTGCAATCGTTAAAGTATTCGATAGTGCACTCGAACTGACGAAGTCGTTGGCGTTTGGAGCTTTGGACGTTGGAGTCTCCCCCTTCGTAACCCAAACGATGTTTGCATTAACGCTAAGATCGATAAGGATTCACTGCGTAGTTGCATTTAACGGAAGTGGTGTTTTGATGAAGAGAAAGCTTAAAGAATGCAAAAAGTTTGCAACTTCAGAACTTTCGGCGATGGAGAGCAATCTGAAGCTTTTTTTGGAAAGATTCAGTTTCGACATATCCAAAGCATCGTTTAGATATTTATCATCCCCGGAATCCATGATAGAACGCTTTGGAGAATGTGAATTCGATGCTATGGCGATCTGGGAGCCATACTTTACTATGCTCAAGAAGGATTTTGAGCACATGGAGTTTAGAGAGGTTATAGGAGACTACCCTTGCTGTTCGCTCGCTTCGAACGTTCAATTCTACGAAGCACAGAGGAAATTGCTTGATAAGTTTATCGAGAGGTTGGAAGAATATGCTAAGGGATTCGACAAACGTAAAGCTTCCAAACTGATTGCGGAGAAGATGGGGTTCGACGAGAGGCTCGTCCTTAAATCTTTCAAAAGCTACAGATTTTCGGCCGAATTAAGCAGAGAATCTTTCAGGTTTTTGGAGAATTACGGCCTAAAGCTGACAGATGAAATTATAAAAAGGATTGCGGACGTTTAAGTTCTGATCTCAGCCCACTTGTCCGGATTCTCATAAACTTTAACCCTAACAACCTTCAAATTTCTCAGCCTATCTCTGATCTCATTGAATATTGCTAAGCAGATGTTTTCGCAAGTCGGATTCTCTATCAAGTCGTTTATCAACCTGTGATCGTATTTGGCGACGATCTCCTTAAGCAGAGCTTTTAGATCTTCGAAGTCTATCACCATGCCATCTTTAAGCTCCCCTTCAACCTCTACTTCGACCTTGTAGGTATGCCCGTGCACCTTTCCGCATTTCGGATGATTCGGGAGGAAGTGGGCCGAATCGAAGCTCTCGGAAACTCCTACGATCATCCTGATCATCTCACCCCCAGATACTTGTGAACCTGTGGGATTATTCTCGTTTCCTTGATATCCATGAGCCTTTTCTGAAGATCCATGAGGATTTTAATATTTTTATGCCCGAAGACGGGTTGCAAAACGAAGCACTCAACGTAGTCTTTGATCGATTCCGCATTACTTACAACTTCATCGAGCTCGAACTTATCTGGCAGAACGATCTTACAGAATGTCAACCTTCCCCTTCTATTCCTCAGGATTTTGAAGCTCCTAATAGTTCTCTCGACAATCTCATCGTAGTCGCAGTTCGGCAGAGCCTCTCTAATTTTGAGATCTCCGGCGACGAAATCAACGACGTTTTTTATCTTTTTGGCCTCATCCGGCAATGTCATGTTCGTCTCCAAGTAAAAAGGTTTGACTTTCTCGACATTCTTTATAAAATCTGCGTAGAGCAACGGTTCACCCCCAGTAAAACTTATCGAGTGAACTTTGACGGATTTTATCACGTTCGACACGTATTCTGCTGAGATTGGATTTCTAAGCGTTCGATTTGAGACGTAATCCCTGCAGAACTTCGAATTCTTGTGTGTATCGCAGTATGTGCACGCCAAGTTGCATCTCGCGAAGCGAACGAACACCTGTCTGACTCCAACCAAAATCCCCTCTCCCTGTATTGACTCGAAGATCTCGCTTATCTCCGCTTGCATGTTCTCTTGTAAATCTCAACTGCCTTTTCCCATTCTTTATCGCTCAAAGCGGGATCTTTAACTCCGTTCTTAAGGAAGGCTTCCGTCCTTTCAATGCAGGCACCGCAGCTCAGGCAAGGTCTCTCCTTACCTTCGTAGCAAGTCCAAGTGAGGTGATATGGAGCTCCCAACTTCAAACCTAACTTAATTATCTCAACTTTGTTCATGTCTATGAAAGGGGCTTTGATTTCGACGGGCGTAAAGATGTTCGCCAAATAGACCGCCGTATCCATGGCCTTTACGAACTCCTTTCTGCAATCCGGATAGTTCGCGTAATCTCCTCTGTGGGCCGAATAATAGACTGCATTATCCCCTACTTTGATCGCGTATCCAACGGCTATAGAAAGGAAGATCATGTTTCTATTTGGAACAATCGTTACTCTCTGAGCTTCATCCTCGTAGTGCGCTTTGGGCACCTCTTCATCGCCGGCCAAAGCTCCTACCGCTATTAGATCTCTGATTGAGGATATGTCCACGATCATGTGTTCTACTTCCATCCCTTCATCTCTGGCGAGATCCACTATTTTCTTCGCATGCTCTATCTCCTTTGCGTGCCTCTGTCCGTAGTTGAAAGTCAAAGCGTGAATTTTCTCTGCTTTCTTGGCGAGAAACCAGAGTAAGGTTGTGGAATCCAATCCACCGCTGAATATCAGCACCGCCACGGAATCCGTTTTGCGGCTGAGTATAAATAGATAAGCGACATGCTTAAGTATGACATGGCCAAATAGCCAACTATGAGACATCCGGTAGTGGCAGGTTCGTTTTATCCGTCGAATCCCGACTCACTACTTGCAATGCTCAACGAGTTCGTTCATCCGAATCCTGATCCTTCAGTAATCGCCTGCGTCGCTCCTCATGCTGGTTACATGTATTCCGGTAGAACAGCTGGAAGAGTTTATTCTCTTATCCCTCAGGTTGAGACATACGTGATAGTTGGCCCCAATCATACTGGCTACGGTTCGGCTGTGGCTGTCTCAACCGACACTTGGCTAACGCCTTTGGGAGAGGTTGAGGTAGATAGGGAGTTCGTCGATGCTCTACCGAAGAGAATAATCGATTTGGACGAGATAGCGCATAGATACGAACACTCTTTGGAAGTTCAAGTCCCTTTCCTTCAGTTCATCAATCGGGGTAGGGATTTCAAGATCGTCCCGATCTGTCTGGGTTTGCAGGATGAGGAAGTTGCCAGAGAGGTTGCCGAAGAGATAATAATCGCAAAAGAGGAGACAGGAAAGGATATCGTCGTAATAGCATCATCGGACATGCACCACTATCTGCCGGATGAGGAGTGCAGGAGGTTGGATGAGATCGTGATCAGAGCGATTCTCAGCATGGATGTCTCGAAGTATTACAAGACGATATACGATCTGCAGGCGAGTGTATGCGGTTACGGAGCAATCGCCGTAGCTATGCTCTATGCCAAGCATTACAATGCCTATGCGGAGCTTGTAGATTACTCCACGAGTGGTGATGTGGCGGATAAAAGCCAAGTCGTTGGTTATGCGGGCATAGTATTTAGGGTGTGATAGGATGTTTGGTGAGTTTGTGGATTTTGCTAAGTCGATTTTGGAGAAGAAGGACAGCGAAGAGATAAGGAAACTTGTCGAAGAGATCGATGAGATTTCAAATGAGGCAAACGAGATGTTCAAGAAGCTTGAAGAGGAGGGAGGAGACGTAGAGGAATTGCTTAAGGTAGAGCCGAAGCTGAGAGAGAGCCTGAGAAAGATACTCGAACTCGCCTTAAGCGAGGAAGCTTTCGAGCTTGCGAAGCATCTTGCAGTTTTAAACGGCGATATCGTGAAGGATGTCGCTGAGGAGATATATTCGGAAAAGTTTGAAGACTATCCGGCGCTGATCGACGAGTTACTATCGCTTGGAATTCTTGAGGATTCTAACTTCACATTTAGGCTCAGTAAGACCGCCAAAGAAATCCTCGAAGATTTTGAAAAAGAAGACTATCACAGGCTTGCGATTAAATATTACGAGAAGCTCACCGAAAGCTTGGATAATCGAGCGTATTTGGCATATCACTGTCTAAAAGCTGGAGAGACCGATAGAGCTTTAAATCTGTTTATAGAAACTGCAAATAAACTCTACGGAAGACACTCATGCGTAGATACGCTACTCGAAGTTGGAGAGAAGCTCGTTAGTAGAATAGATGACAACGACACGAAGTGCAGAGTTTTAGGGACTTTAGGCAACCTTTATCTTCTTATCAAGAAGTATGAAGAAGCAGAAGCTTACTACAAGACTGTTCTGAACTACTACGCTAAAAAAGCTAAAGAGGACCCAAGTTACCGCAGGTTCGTTGCGGGTGTTTTGAGCAACTTGGGTAATCTCTACTTCGCGAAGGGAGAACTCGGAAAGGCTGAGAACACATACACAGAATGTCTGAAAGTTATGATGGAAATGGAAGATGAGGATGGTATGATTCCAATTTTGATCTCGCTTGGAGATCTCTACATGGCTAAGGAGGACTACGATAATGCTGAAAAGTGTTTCCACGACGCTTTGAGAATCGAGTTGAAGAAATCTAAGGAAGACAGTAGCAGGATGACAAACGTTGCGATGATTGTAAACAATTTGGGATACCTATACAGCAGGAAGGGAGATTCGGAGAAAGCCGAAAAGTTTTACAAGGAGGCGATAAGGTTGTTCGGTGACCTTTCTAAGGACGATCCAGACATGCTTGGAAACTTGGTAACCGCTCTGAACAACCTGAGCTCTTTATACATGAACACCGGAAATGTCGATAGCGCCATGGATGTGCTCGAAGCTATCAAGGAGTATTGGGATGTAATTCCGCCGGATGTGAAAGCTACTTTCTACATGAACTTGGCGAGGGGCTTGGAGAGCAAGGGAGATGCAAAGGCTGCAGAGTTCTATCTCAAAGCTGGTGCTTTGGGCTTCATGATATTCAGAAATTACGGAATCACAGCGATAAACTTCATGCACTGCTTTGATAAGGCTGAGCAGTTGGGGAAGGGAGATCTGAAAGGTGACGCAAAGCTGATAAAATCCGTGATTATGAGGATGTATTACGGAGTGAAATCAGAACTGCCTGAGGTTGAGAGATACAGCAAGAGGGGTGAAATAATTCTCAAAGCTTCGAACGGGGAAAGGATAGAGAACATCGAGCTTAAAGATGAGGTAGATATGGCAGTTTACATCTTGGCAAACGAGCTTTTGGCCCAAAAGAGGGCCTAAAATAAATTTTTAATCCTTAGGCCTTCTGACAACCCTATAAATATCGTTCTTGAGCTTCCTGCCGGTCTTTTTCTCCCATTCCTCAATCGGAATTCCAAACTGCTCGTGAATCTTGTCCCTATATATTTCGGGCAGGACATTGAAAGCACAGAATGGAATTATCCTTCCATCCGGCGTTCCGTAGTGGATCACGCATCTCTTGACTCTCTCGATATCGTAGTTGTAGAGATCTTGGAAGTGCATCATTCCGATAAACAGAGTTCTCGCGTGGAACTCTCCGAGGGCTGTGTAGTCATGCTTAACCAAAACGTCGAACAATATCCTGCTCACATCAAGACTCTTCGGAGCATTCTTCGAATCTACGAATTTCCTCAAGTCGAGAATACTTTTCAAAGCTCTAAGACTCTTTATTTTGCTGCTCTTCAGCTCTTCGGCTTTCTCGTCCAAATATTCAAAGAATGCCTCAACATCGACAAACCTCGTAATCGGGATGAGCTTTCCACCCTCCTTGAAAACGTATGTCGCCATTCCACATGCGAAGTGGCAGGTAAACTCATACTGTGGCTTCCCAGTCAGTGCTTCTACGAAGTGGGAGATCGGCGTCACACTTGGGACGGGATAGAAATCCTCTCTTGAAATCTCACCGTTAGTCTGCTCTTCAATCCTCTTTATCACATCTGGAATAGTTATCCTATATTTTTCACGCTCCTTTCTCGGCATACTTCCAACCAAGCTGACAGGCTGGATGTTCACACCCCTAATTATATCTATGTTGTCAGCAGCAAATCTAATTATGTCTCCAAGCTGGTGATCGTTTACCGTCTTTATTACAGTGGGAACCAAAACAAGACCAAGTTCAGCTCTCCTACAGTTTTCCAATATCGCCGGAACCTCCTTTATGTTCTTCGGATTTGTCTTTTCATCTACACCATCAAACGACAGATATACTGTGTTTACTCCAGCTTTCCTAACCTCCAGAGCGAAATCCTTCTGAAGGGCAAGCCTAATACCATTCGTGTTCAGCTGGACATGATCTATTCCCTCAGCCTTGATAGCCTTTATTATGTCTATTAGATCATCTCTGAGCGTTGGCTCTCCGCCAGTAAGTTGCACCGCATTGCATCCGACTGGTTTCATGTTCTTAGCGGTTCTAACCATCTGAACTATTTGATCAAGAGTCGGTTCATACACGTAACCGGCTCTTTTAGCGTAGAAGAAGCAGTACCAACATGCTAAATCACATCTATTAGTCAAAACAATATTTAATAGAGCAGTGTGACTTTTGTGCAAGTTGCATAAACCGCATGAGAAGGGGCAACCGTTCTCATTCTTGGTTATAGGAGTCCAGATACCCAAGCCGTCATGTCTGAAACGAGAAGCCTTCTTAAAAAGCTTGACATCTCCCCAATAAACGTCAACGAACTCACCGTGCTCCGGACAAGTCTTGCGGATCATGACCTTACCGTTTTCCTCATAAACTTCAGCTTCTAAAACCTTTAGACATTCCGGACAGAGTGAGCGTGTCTTGTAAGGAAGCTTAACCTCATCTTCCATAATTACACCTCCATTGGCTTTTGAAACTGAAGTATATTAACTTTTACTACATTGGCGTTTTTCGAAACTTCCCACAACCAGCATTTAAATCTGAAAGTATGGATTTAGAAAAATCGTTCTATAATAATCTGTGTCGGTCGTTTGAACCATCCTCAATTCGGAATTCTCCAAAAGTTCAGGCGAGAGATCACATAAAAAAAGAAAAACTTAAAAATATAGTGATCATAAACGGAATTATGTTTTGTCAAAAAAGATTGAGGAACATAAGTAGGATGGAATGCAATTTCTGGAGCTGTAAATACTGGGTAGGTAACGGCGGTATATGTATTCCCAAGTTTGAGGATGTTGAGGAGTCGTATGGGCTTGTGTAACTTTTATATCACACTCCAATCTCCAACATTTTATGTTTGATATTGCAAAGACGATCTGGTTGCTTCTACCAGCCTACACGCCAAACAACTTCGCAGTAGTATTCGGCGGTGGAACCCCTTTGGACTTCGGAAAAAACTTTATCGATGGAAAGAGGATTTTGGGTGATGGAAAGACGATAAGAGGATTCGTGGCTGGGGTTTTGGGTGGAATACTCGTCGCACACCTTCAGCTTTTAATCGAAAGGATACTTGGATTTCAAATCTATTCCAAGCTCCAATACCATCAGTTTCTCCAGCTGGTCTTTCTATTAGCCTTCGGAGCGATGGCCGGAGATTCTTTGGGCAGTTTCATAAAAAGGAGGTTCGGGGTTGAGAGGGGTAAATGCTTCCCTATCTTGGATCAGCTGACGTTTTTGCTCGTTGCATATGCGTTCGCAAGTCAATCACCAGCCTTTGGGTCTCTATTTACCCCAAAGATAATCCTCATCGGAATCGTTATAACACCACTGCTACACTTAGCCGTAAACGTAGTGGCTTACGTCCTAAAACTGAAGGAGGTTCCATGGTGAAAGAAGAGTTGATCAGGAGGCTTAAGGAAGTGGGAGCACTCAAGTTCGGGGAATTCGTTCTATCATCTGGGCAGAGAAGTAACGTTTACATCGACATCAAGCACGCGTGCACGTATCCAGACGTTCTCAAGCTCATAACGGAGCTTATGGCCGAAAGAGTAAAAAACGTCGATTTCGACAAAATAGCATGCATAGAGCTTGGAGGAGTTCCTTTGGCTGTTGCATTATCGTTAAGGCTGAATAAACCGCTTGTGATCTTCAGAAAGCAGAAAAAAGACTACGGAATCGAAGACGACTGCATTGGAGTAATCGAACCCGGAGAGAGGTTTGTGGTGGTTGAGGATGTAACAACAACGGGCAGATCTGCTCTATCCGTCGTTGAGAGAGTTGAGAAGAGAGGTGGCATTGTGAAGGCGATCTTAAGCGTTGTAAACAGGGGTGCAGAAATTCAGAACTTGATATCTATTCTAACGCTCGACGAACTCATTTCAGAATCCTCATAACATCTTGTTTCGTAATTATCCCGATCAAATTTCCACTTTCAACGACCAAAACTGCCGGATTTTCAAGCAACAGCTTGGAAATCATATCAACACTCTCAGATGGATCGACCATCGGAAAGGGCTTCTCCATGCAGTCCTTTGCTTTTAGTCTGTTTGCCTTACCCTTAGAAAGTATCGCCCTTATAATCGAGCTTTCGGTAATGCTACCCGCAACTTTACCCGATTCCAAAACTGGCATCTGAGAAATTCCTTTTTCCATCATTATCTCCATGATTTCCTCAAGCGGAGTTTCTGGAGTGGCATAGATTACGGGAGAGTTCATAACATCCTTAGCCGTTATCTTCTTCCCCTCAAGCTCGTCCAAAACTTCGAGGATCCTCTTAACGAGTGAAAGCTTCGGATCGATGGATCCGGATTCAATCCTCGCAATGAGCGGCTGGCTAACGCCTACAAGTTTGGCCAACTCTTTTTGAGTTAAGCCCAGTCTCTTACGTCTTCTCTTTATTTCCTCAAGATCGAACATCGTATGTTAGGTTAGTCCTAAAATATTTTGAACTTTTTGGCAGCCGTGAAGATTCGCTCTCGACCTGTTGGGTAGGAATCTTATCGAATTCGTGGAGAATTTTTCGGTTGAGTTCTTGTTGGACTACAAATAAAAGAAGGGATAAACACCATGGAGCGCCGGGGGTGGGATTCGAACCCACGCGGGCACACGCCCAACGGCTTAGCAGGCCGTCGCCTTACCACTCGGCAACCCCGGCTCAGATTTATATCTATTTGCATGATTTTTAAAGGTTTTGCAAGTATTGGGTATTAAAAATTTATATATAAAAATAAAATATTACAAAAATTTTATATACTGGTTATGCTAACTTTAAGTTAAGGAAATTTAGTAAAGAAAATGAGGTTAGGGAGGTGATGGAAAATGATATTCGATCCGTTCGAGGAGATTAAGAGAATGCAGGAGAGGTTGAACAGACTTTTTGAGGAGTTTGAGAGAATTGGTCCAAGAACCATAGCTGTAGAGACATTCCCAGTAGATGTGATTGACGAGGGAGATAACTTAAAGATAATCGCCGATCTGCCGGGATTCAACAAGGAAGACATAGAGATCTGGGTCGAGGACGGAGATTTAGTTATCAAAGCCGTCAGAAAGGAAGAAAAGGAGGAAAAGACTGAGAATTACATAAGAAGGGAGAGGAGGTTCGGAGAGGTTTACAGGAAGATAGCGATACCAGTGGAAGTCGACGTTGACAAGATAAAGGCTACATACAACAATGGAGTCCTTGAAATAGTTCTACCGAAGACCGAGAAGGCTAAGAAGAAGGTAATTAAGATTGAGTAATTTTTATTTTTATTATTAGTTGTTACATTTGGCTCTGATTTACTCCATTAATTACTGTCTTTCGATCCTCTTTTCATCGAGTCAAATAACAAAGGTGTTGCTAACGTCATTTAGGTAAACCGAAAAGCTTAAGTATATTTAGGATATCCTAATTTCGATGAGCCTAAATTCTAAAGTTCCCCTAATTATGCTCAGAGAGGGTGATGAAGGTGTTGTAGTTGATATCATCGGCGGAAGAGGAGCTGTATCTAAACTCTTAGCTTTAGGAATAGTTCCCGGCAAGAAAGTCAAGGTTTTGGGGAATAGGGGCGGAGCGATTCTGATCTCTATAAACGGTTCAAAGTTCGTCGTTGGTAGGGGTTTGGCTATGAAGGTGATCGTTCATGCTAAGCAGAAGAACTGAAGACTATTTAGAGGCGATCTACGAGCTTAGCAGTAAGAGGGGTTTTACGAGGGTTAAGGAGATCGCAGAGAGGTTAGGTGTTAAACCTGCTACGGTTTCAGAGATGCTCGAAAGGCTCGCAAGGGAGGGCTATGTCGTTCATAAAAAGAGGCTCTACGTGGCACTTACGGAAAAAGGGAAAGAGATTGCAAAGAGCGTTAGGGAGAGAAGGGAGATCTTGGTTAGGTTTTTGGTGATGCTCGGAGTTCCGAAGGATATTGCTGAGGAGGATGCTTGCACTATAGAACATGTTCTTCACCCTGAAACGGTCAAACAGCTCAAGAACTTCGTGAGATTCGTTGAAGAGTGTCCGTTCGATCCAAAATGGCTCAAACACTTTAAGGATTTCTGTGAAACTGGCGTTCATCCTTGTGAGAGAATGAAAGTTTCAGTTCAGCATTAATTTAATAAAAATCTTAAATATTTAAGATTTTAGGCTATTTTCTTAAAAACCTAAAGGATGCAAAGGTTTAATAATCTAAGGCCTTTTCGCTATGTTAAATGAAAATCGCAATGATTGGAAATCCCAACGTAGGAAAAACGGCTTTGCTAAACGCTTTAACCGGCGGAAACTTTGAGGTAGGTAACTTTCCCGGAACTACGGTGGAGAAGAAGGAGGGAAAAGCTAAGATCGACGGTAAGGAAATTTTATTCGTTGATCTACCCGGAATATACAGCTTGGAAGCACACAGCTTGGATGAGAAGGTTGCAAAAGATTTCCTGACTAAAGAGAGACCAGATCTCATTTTGAACATTGTAAATGCATCGAATTTGGAGAGGAACCTCTATCTCACTCTTCAGCTTGTCGATTTTAAAATTCCAATGATTTTGGTTCTGAACATGATCGATGAAGCTGAAAAGAGGGGAATTAGAATTGATGCCGAAAGATTATCCAAAATTTTGGGAATTCCAGTCATTAAGACGGTTGCAGTAAAGGGGATAGGGATAGAAGAGCTGAAGAGGGAAATCCTTAGGGGCGGAAAGGTTCCAAGGGTAGAGATCGAAGGGAACATCATCAAGACGGCTGAAAAGATAGCTAAGAAGGTAGTAAGGGTGGAAGAAAGGAGGATAGATCTAACAGAGATTCTCGATGATGTATTCATGGATAAGCACTTGGGAATTCCCATTTTCATCGCCTTCATGTGGATGATGTTTACGTTCACATTCACAGTCGCTACCCCTCTTACAGATCTGATCGATTCCGCATTCTCAGTCTTGGCTGAGTATGTGTCGAGCTTGAACGGAATCGTTTTTTCGCTGATCGGGGACGGTGTGATAAAAGGTGTCGGAAGCGTCTTGGTCTTCCTTCCAAACATCGCTTTTCTGTTCGTAGCCCTATCTCTGCTTGAGTTGAGTGGATATATGCCAAGAGCGGTCTATCTAATGGACAAGATCATGACGACCTTTGGCCTAACTGGAAGATCGGTGATTCCGCTCATTATGGGTTTCGGTTGCAATGTTCCGGCTGTGATGGCTACGAGGTCGATAGAAGACGACAGGGTAAGGATTGCGACGTTGCTCGTCAACCCGTTCATCTCCTGCAGTGCAAGACTTCCGATATACGTTCTCTTCGCTGGTCTGTTCTTTCCAAACGCTAAGACGATCGTTATAATGAGTCTATATGCTTTTGGAGTTGCGATTGCGTTGATTTCAGCTCTAATCTTCCGAAAGGTGTTGTTGAGGGGAGAGGCAGAATATATAATCGAACTTCCACCTTACAGGATCCCCAATTGGAGGGATGTCTGGATTCTGACTTGGAATAGAACCAAGCACTTCCTTCAGAAGGCTGGGACTGTAATTCTGGGAATGTCCGTCGTTATATGGTTTCTGACGAACTTCCCAACTTCAAACATCGAAAGTAGCTATGCAGGAACGCTCGGCAAGTTGCTACAGCCGATATTTGCTCCGATGGGATGGGACTGGCAGTTCGTCTTAGCGATTCTAATGGGAGCTGTTGCTAAGGAGGTGGTCGTCGAAACTCTCAGCATATTGAATACGCCGATATCTCAGATCATGACAACTTCGCAGGCTTTGGCGTTTATGGTGTTCTCTCTACTCTACATGCCCTGCATCGCAACCCTCGCAACTATAAAGGCTGAAGCGGGCTGGAAGTGGTCTATCTTTGCGGTTATCTACAGCTTCACCGTAGCATATTTCGTAGCCTTCGTCGTGGAGGTGATAGCACGATTGATCTGATCTACGCAGTGATCTTCGGTGTTCTTGCTTGGTTTGAAGTGAAGAGATCTTTTATGAACGCTTTCGTCCTTGCAGTAATTTCAGTAACGTTCTTAAAGGGTTTCATCGTGAAGAAGAGATCTTACGGCTTCGTAGCTTCAATCATAGCGGTTATTTTCGCATTTCTGATGACATTAGTGTTTCTTGCAGTCGGAACCTTTAGCTACGGCATATTCGGATACTTTGCACTTCCTGCCTTTATATGGTATAGAAAGAGACTTGCAGTTTAGAAAACTCTTTTAGACTGCCAGAATTCTTCAGAATATGGTTGACATTGAGAGAGGATACAGAAAGATCGAGTGGGCTGAGAGGCACATGAAGGTTCTCGCAAGAATAAGAGAGGAATTCGAGAGAGACAAACCGCTTGAGGGATTCAGAATTGGGATGGCTTTGCATGTCGAAGCTAAGACGGCCGTTCTCGTCAAGACACTTGTAGCTGGAGGAGCTGAAGTTGCAATAACGGGCTGTAACCCTTTAAGCACGCAGGATGACGTTGCAGAGGCTTTGAGAGATATGGGAATCAAATGCTTCGCAAGAAGGGGAATGAGCAGAGAAGAATACTATGAAGCTCTAAATAAAGTTATAGACTCCAAGCCGGACATAATAGTCGACGATGGAGCCGATCTAATCTTCCTTCTTCATGGAGAAAGGAATGATTGGGCTGACAATATATTGGGAGCGAGCGAAGAAACCACCACTGGTGTCATAAGGCTCAGGGCGATGGAGAGGGAAGGTGTGTTGAGGTTTCCTGTCATAGCTGTGAACGATGCTTATACCAAGTTCTTGTTCGACAACAGATACGGAACAGGCCAATCGACTTGGGACGGAATCTTCAGAGCTACGAACATACTGATAGCAGGAAAGAACGTCGTTGTAGCAGGATATGGTTGGTGTGGAAGAGGAATAGCAATGAGAGCGAAGGGTTTAGGAGCGAACGTAATAGTTACGGAGGTCGATGAGATCAGAGCGCTCGAAGCTGTTATGGACGGATTCAGAGTTATGCCGATGGAGGAAGCGGCCAAGGTGGGGGACATATTCATCACTGCAACTGGCAACATAAACGTCATAAGGGAGGAGCACTTCAAACTTATGAAGGACGGAGCGATTTTAGCCAACGCAGGGCATTTCAACGTGGAAATCTCGATTCCAGATTTAGAGAAGTTAAGCAAGAATGTCAGGCAGATCAGGGATTACGTGACAGAATACGATTTGGGAGATAAGAGAATCTATCTGATAGCCGAAGGAAGGCTTGTGAATTTAGTCGTAGGCGATGGTCATCCCATAGAGGTTATGGACATGAGCTTCTCCGATCAGGCTTTAGCGATTCGATACATAGCGGAAAACCATGAAAAATTAGAAAAGAAGGTTTACAGGCTTCCAGAGGAGCTCGATAGGAAGGTAGCAAGGCTCAAGCTTGAAACGATGGGCATAAAGATCGATGAGCTAACGGAGGAGCAGATCAAATATCTGAGCGATTGGAGGCATGGAACGTGATCACTTTGCTGGTCTTCTTTCCATACTAACTATTTTTCTCAAACTCCTCTTTGCTTAGATACTTCGGCTCATACGTAGCACCCCATGTTCTCGACGTTCGACACGAAAGCTCTTGGATGGTTTCTTCATCAGGTTTTCATAGACCAGCCTTATATCGCTCTTGTTCGTATGGCTTAGGCACTTCTGGAGATCCACGATGTCGAGCTCTTCGATCATCGCTCCAATCTTAAGTGCATCCAATGCCGACTTCAAACCTTCTGCAACGAGCTGGTCGTATAGATCCTTGAACTTAGGATTCGAGAACTCTCCAATTTCCTTGGCCTCAGCCGGATTACGGCATCCATGTGCGTCTGCTCACTCTTGGCTATGTTCTGGAATATTCTTAGCTTCCATTTATTGTAGAGCGTTAGATAGACATCCCTCGCAAGTTTCTCCTCTTCTCTCGTGTGGAGTATGTCCTCTTTCTCTTGCTCTGTCAGAGTGCCAGCCTTTATGCTCTTGATTTCATCCCATACCGTCTGAACGTTGACACTTCAATTACCATGCATTGTCTCATTTCTCCACCCGGCCCTTTTCCACCTTGTCCAGTTGGAGCAGAGGGTTGTTCGGTTGTTGCACAGCCAGCGATTGCAACTGCAACGAGCAACAGAATCAACAACCTTCTCATTTATAGCCACCATAATAATGGTTTACGTGTATAGTCATTGATAAAATTATATTTTTAAAATAAAATATTCATGCAATTTATTTAAATTCTTAAATAAATCTTACCCTTGGCCTTCCTCTCTGCGTGATCCCCAGAGAAAACCTTAAATCTGCCTTCGAACTTCTCACCTTCGATCTCTGGATTTTCCTCCTCACCTTCTTCAAAGAATCCGGGTAGAAGCTCATCAACATCGTTAACTACTATGCTTCCAGCCGTCATTCCAGCACCGGGCCTCGATTTTGCCTTGTTTATAACCATAAGTCCGCCCTTCATACTAACCCCTGCAAAATCGTCAGCAATTCCTTCTACTACGATCTTTCCTCCTCTCATGTAGCTTCCTAATTCTTTGCCGACGTTTCCCTTTACAATTACCGTTCCTCCACTCATTCCTCTCCAATCTCCTCGATAACTCGCGCAAAGATAATCTCCAGCATTTCCTTTGATTATCATCTCCCCTCCACTCATGTTTAATGCTGAGAAGTGGCCAACATCACCCTCAACTATTATTCTACCGTTACTCATGAAAGCACCCAGATACATTCCCGCGTTGCCTCTAACGATTATCTCTCCTCCGTCGAGCTTCCAGCCGATCCTCTTAACCCTGCTCATATCTCCTTCAAAGACAACCCTCGGAGTCTCAGATTTCTCAACGGAGATGTCGAAAAATTCTGAGAGCTTGACCTTTCGATTTCCGTATTGGATAGGAAGGTTTTCTATCTCCCCAACGTCTTTCTCTACAATAACGTTCGGTAGAATTCCCTCAACTTCCAAGCAGAGATCTGGCTTTTCTTTGAGCTTTAGAATCAGCTCACGCATACTCTCTCACTCCTTCTTAATTCGTTCTCTCCGATCACATAATTCGAAAGGCTTACGGAATAGTATCTCTTGAAGTAGTAATCGAGATCCTTCTCGATCAGGGACCTATCGACTTTACTCATCGCATCTACCCAAAACGTTCGGCCGTGCGTTACTTTAACTATCTCACCTTCCCTGACGAGTATCTCTCCTCCCTTTATCGTTAAGTATGCGTTACTCAAAGCCTTCTCAAGCTTCTCGTAATCCTTAGGATTGAACTCAAGCGGGTTTATGTCGTAAACTGCTATGTCAGCATCCGCCCCAACTCCCAAATGACCCTTATTCGGCATTCCTGCCGCTTTCGCCGGATTCGTCCTCGTTATCATTGCGATCTCGTAGAAGTCGTATTCCTTATCTATCGTCGGCAATACGGTTCTGTGTTCGGTAGATCTGTGCACTATAGCAAGCATGTCCTCTCTAGCCTTTTTGCTCATCAGCCACGCTATGACCTTCGGATAGTTCGTGAATATTCCACCGTTCGGGCTGTCCGTCGTTAATATGACCTTCTCTGGCTTAATCAGCAGTGCTAATTCTATTCCAACAGCCCATTGAACAGCATTTACAAGCACCTTTGGCGAATATATATATGGTGTCACACCCGGAGCGGTTTCAAGCTCAACATCCTTATTTACCCACTTTAAGCCGGTTAGGAGATGAAGGTCGTATTCCATGGGAGCATCGGCAGTCATTGTCGTTGTATCGCCAAATACAATGTTTCCGGTATCTATTATTACGTTGTCGTTCTTGTTGACCTCTTTCGCAACTTCATCGGCTTTGGATTCGAACGTCTTCCAGCTGTCTCCGCCATAGCTGTGGAATTGAAGATGGGTAACATATAGCGACTGTCTTCCGTCGAAATCCTTGTGTCTGACGAGCTGAAGGGTTTTTATTGTGATCTCATAGTTCCCCGGCTCTCCCAAGCAGTTGCAGTGGAGGTGAACGGAATGCGGAAGGTTGAGATCGTTGCAGGCATCGACTAAACTCGTGATTATCTCTCTCGGCGTAACTCCGAAGTATGGAACTTCGTCATCCAAATCGTGGACGTTCTTCCTCCATCCCCAAGCTTCAGTTCCACCGGGATTCACAACCTTCACGGAGTATCCCTTCGTAGCCCAGAGAAGCCATGCAACGTAAGCTTTAAGCTCATCAAACTTCTCTTCGCTTATGTATTTCATGACGAACCAGTTTCCATCGTAAAGCGGGAATGCAGCTTTGTCTATCATGGGAATCTCGTTAAGCTCATGATGAGTGTGTCTCGCAAGTAATGGAGGCATTGCCGGAGTTATGACCGTTGTATATCCCATCCTCGCGTAATCGTATCCTATCAGATGGACTGAGGGAACGGAATATCCACTACCACTCCTCAGCCCGTTCTTTCTTGCAACTAGCCTTCTCAGGCTATCTTCAGGCCTGAAAAGCCTTCCGACGTTGACCTTTCCTCCAGCTATGTGGCTGTGGATGTCAAATCCAGCGGGCATCACGAGCTTACCGCTCACGTCGATCTCCTTTGCAAATCTGACCTTCTCGACTATCTTTCCATCTTTTATGCATATGTCCATCTTTTCTCCATTTATTCCGTTAGCAGGATCGTAAACTATCCCGTTCTTCAGTATTAGCTTCATAACTTCTCACCAGCCTCAACTTCAATTTTCTTCATGTCTTTACCCTCATAAATCTTGAGCGGACTCGGGCCGAGCCTCTTAAGCTCCTCAACGAACTCTCTAATCACCCTCGCGAACTTCTCTCCTTCTGGCGCAGAGATCCACTCCAATCTTAACCTCTCCTTCTCTATTCCCAAATCTTCAAGCATCTTCCACATCTTCTCAACCCTTCTCTTAGCCTTGTAGTTTCCGGTGAGGTAGTGACAATCACCAAGATGACAACCTGCAACGAGAACTCCATCCGCTCCGCTGACGAAGGCTTTCAGAATGTAGAGCGGATCAACCCTTGCAGTGCACATGACTCTGATCGCTCTCACGTTTGGCGGATACTGCATCCTCGCCAAGCCAGCGGTATCGGCTCCGGCGTAACTGCACCAGTTGCAGAGGAATGCGATTATCTTTGGCTCTATCTCCTCGTTTGGCAAGAAAGCGTTCTCTATTTGGGCGAATATCTGCTTGTCCGTGAAGTTTCTTATCTGGATCGCTTTGGTTGGACAAGCTGCAGCACATGCTCCACATCCAGTGCAGACAGGCTCCTTCACGTATGCGGAGCCGTAAACTATTCCTATCGCGTTGAAGTCACAAACCTCTTTGCATAGTTCGCATCCGAAGCAGAGTTCCGAATCTGCTATGTATGCCGTAATAGGCTCGACGTCGATCTCACCCTTGGCCATGAGTGTTGCTGCTCTGCTTGCAGCTCCACTGGCTTGAGCTACACTTGTAGGTATATCCTTCGGCCCTTGACAAACTCCAGCCAAGAATACTCCAGAAACCATGGTATCCAAAGGCTTGAGCTTCGCATGAGCCTCCATGAAGAACCCATCTGGCGTCGTCGCCAAGCTCAGAATCTTTCTAATCTTCTCCGAATCTGCTCTCGGCACTATTGCTGGAGCCAAAACGACCATATCCACTATCACTTCCATGGGCTCACCAGTAATCGTGTTCTCGACGAAGATGTGTAGATTATGATCTTTGTCTTCTACAATCCTGCTCGGCCTTCCCCTGATGAACTTTACACCCATGTCCCTCGCCCTTGCATAGAACTCCTCGTATCCCTTTCCAGTCGTTCTAATGTCCATGTAGAAGACATAAACCTCAGCATCTGGCATCTTCTCCTTTATCTGCTGAGCGTGCTTCAGCGTATACATGCAACAGATGCCCGAGCAGTATCTCTTGTGCTTCTCGCTCCTGCTTCCAACACACTGGATGAACGCTATTCTCTTTGGAGTTTTTCCATCTGAAAGTCTGATTATCTTTCCTTCAGTCGGGCCTGAAGCGTTTATCAGTCTCTCGAATTCGAGAGATGTAATCACGTTCTTATAGCGCTTGTATCCGTATTCCTTCACCTTGCTTACATCGTAGATGTCAAATCCCGTTGCGACTATTATTGTTCCAACTTCCACTTCGATTATCTCATCCTGCTGGTTGAAATCTATCGCATTTCTCTCGCAAACGGCAACGCAGAGTCCGCAACCAATACAGTGCTCCGGATCGATTGTATATTGCTGGGGAACCGCCTGCGGGAACGGGATGTAGATCGCCTTCCTATTCGCCAAACCGCAGTCGAACTCGTTTGGGACTTCGATGGGGCAGAACTTCGCACAAACACCACATCCGGTGCATGCTTCGGTGACGAATCGAGCTTTCTTCCTGATCTTAACCTTGAAGTTTCCTACGTAACCTTCAACCGATTCGACTTCAGAGTAAGTGAAAACGTGAATCTTCTCATGCTTGTAGGCATCAACCATCTTTGGGCCTAATATGCAGATCGAACAGTCCATGGTTGGGAACGTCTTATCTAATTGGGCCATGTGCCCGCCCAAGGAAACATCCTTCTCAACCAAATAAACCTCAAAACCCATGTCGGCCAAATCTAAAGCGGCCTGAATTCCCGCAACTCCTCCTCCAATAACGAGACACTTCGGAATTACCTTAACTTTCTTCTTCTCGAAAGGTTCCAAATATCGAGCCTTCGCAACAGCCATCCTAACTAAGGCCTTGGCTTTCTCAGTAGCCTCCCTTGGCTGGTTCATGTGAACCCAAGAGCAGTGCTCTCGAATGTTTGCTATTTCGAGCAAGAAAGGATTTAGCCCGGCCTCCTCAAGTGTCTTCCTGAAAGTTGCTTCGTGCATTCTTGGACTACAGCATGCGATAACGACTCTATCGATGTTGTGCTCTTTGATAGCTTTCTTTATCTCATCCTGTCCGCTGCTCGAGCATACGTATTTGTTGTCGATCGCAAAGACTACATCTTCAAGCGTCTTCGCGTATTCGACTACCTCCTTAACGTTCACCGTTCCGGCTATGTTCTTTCCGCAGTGACAGACGAAAACACCTATCCTCACCATACTCTTCCCCCGCTCAGATATCTAACGTTTAAAGCTCCCAACTGGTGAACAGCCCTCTCAAAGCTCTCAAACTTCTTGAGCAACTCCTGCCTGTTTCTCTCTCCAGTTTCTCTCTTCTTCTCCGCAAACTTCCTGAACTTCTGGATTATCTCCTCACCCGGATCTCCTATCCTGAGGTATCCTTCTCTCGAAGCGGCCTTTACGAGCTCCTCTCCGAATTCCGTTCTCGTGATTATCAGAGCCCAACCTTCCTCGGTGATGTGGCTCACGGAGATATCCGCAAACTCTGCATAGAAATCCGTGCAGAGCTTACACGCCAAGGGAACCTTCTTCTTGTAGCTTCCTCTCGGGCAGAAGAGTCCGATTATTAGCTTGAGTTGCTTCGTCCCCAACCTCTCGAACTTCCTGAAGGCTAAGACGTTGCAAGGGACTCCGACAGCCCCAATCGAGCTGAATCCAATCTTCAAAGCCTCTTTTAGCATGGAAACGTTGGGAACTATGGAGAACCTTTCGGAACAGTTGAGAATTTCCTCTGTTTTCGTTGCGAGCATCGGTTTTTCTCCATCCGTTATGATCGCACACTCTATTATTCCCTTCTCCAAAGCGTATGCAAACAACGAAGATATCACGCCATGTCTCTTCTCATCACCAAATTTCCCTTTAGCAAGGTAGATTCCAATCTCCTCATTCGGCTCGATCTCAACCAAAGCGGTCTTCGGACATCTGACCATACAGGATGCGCAGTTCACGCAGTCCTTAATCAAAACGGGAACATCCCTAATTTCGATCGCATCCTTTCCACAAGATGCAACGCAAGCACCGCAAAGGGAACAGAAGTCGTTAGAAATGATCTGCTCTTCCAAAATACCGAAGACATCTCCTCTCCTTTCGAAGACATCTATCAGATTTCTCATCTCAGCCGGAGTTATGTCCACATCCTCTTCGAAAAGCCTTCTTATCAATCCGGTTGACATACATTCCGCAACAACCTGAATTCTCCTCAAAAGCTCACGATTGATCTTGTAGGTAATCTCAACCTTCTTCTCCACTTTTTTTTCTTCTACCTCCTCCTTAACTTCTTCAAAGATCTCTTCAGACTTCTTAAACTCTTTAATCGGCCTCGTTTCGATCTTCAAAGCTCCAAAAGGACAATACTTAACGCAGACACCACAAAGAGGACATTCCTCAACCTCTGCGTAACCATCCCTAACCTTAACGCTTATTCCTCCTCCTTTTCCTCCCATCGCTCTAACGTCTAGGGAGAGATTGAGTGGGCAGACGACGACGCAGTTCCCACAGCCGATGCACTTCTCCTTTTCGTAGATCAGCCTCATCCTATCACCCTCTTGAAAGCCTCCTCATGAACCTTAGTCCAAGGACCCTTTGCGAGAGAGATCACGCTTACACTCTTTCTCTTAACCTTTATAGCTTCAACAGCACACACCTTCTCGCAGGCTTTACAGTAAAGGCAGACCTCCTCGTTGATCTCTATCTTTTTCTCCTTCGGGAATCTGATGGCGTTCGTAGGGCAAATCTCGGCACAAGCACCGCAAACTTGGCACTTCTCCTCATCAACACTAATCTCGCCCATTATCGGCTTCTCAACGAGTATAGCGTCTTCAGGACATGCCAACTTGCAGTTCGTGCAGTAGATGCAAAGATCCTCGTTTCTCAGGATGACTGTTTTGCCATCTCTCGTCTCACACTTCAAAGCATTCCTCGGGCAAGCTAATTCGCACGCGTTGCAACCTTCTGGACATTTGGAGGTGTCTATGTCGTAGATGACGGCGTATCGTGGGGAACACGGAAAGTCCTTTATCCTTTTGCCGTTCGATGTAACCTCTATGGCGTTGAATATGCAGACTTCGCTACAAACTCCACACAGGTAGCAGTTCTCCGCATCTATAACGACTAAATGAGCGTGACCCTTTACCGAGGGAGGATTCAACTCAATACAGCCTGCTAAGCAAGCTTCAGCGCACATACCACATCCTACGCACAATTCAGCGTTATAGACGAGTCTCCTCTCCTCAAGATGAGTTTTCCTCGTTATGGTAAACCTATTTCCTTCGACTTTCGTCGAGATCGTTAGTTTATTGTCGATTTCCAACGGCTCACCCCCTTGGGTGGTTTAAACTTGATAGGGCTGTTTGTTATGGTTCTTGGTTAAGTATTTAAGATTTTTGCAAAAACTTCATAATCAATAAATGTAAATACATTCCGCATGGAATTGGTTATGAAAGTTAATGATATATCTAAGTGCTACCAGTGTGGAACATGCACGGGCGATTGTCCGGTGGCATGGGTAAACAGGGAGTTCAATCCTCGGAGAATAGTCCTGAGTCTCCAGACTAACGGTCATAATTTTGAAAACGAAGAAGTTTGGCTCTGTGCTATGTGTTTTAAGTGTTTACGCTGCCCACGGGACGTCAAGCCCGTTGAAGTTTTCTCCAATCTAAGAAAAATGGCTATATCAAAGGGTGTTGACAATGTCGGGACGAAGCTCGTTAAGGCATTTGTTGAAGTTGTTAGGGAGTATGGAAGGCTTGTCGAAACGAAGTTCATGATGAAGTTCATGGGACTCGATTCGCTTAAGATGTTACCTCCAAGCGTTGCGTTCAAGATGTGGAAGGTTGGGAAGGTCTCCCTCTCAGCCAAAAAGGCTGAGTGTGCCGAAGAGGTGAAGACGATATTCGAGGTGTGTGAAAATGCTTAAGTTCGCATACTTCCCCGGCTGTTCAGCTGAATCGAGTGCAGTGGAGTATGATATGTCCACAAGGGCCGTTTGCAAAAAGCTTGGAATTGAGCTCGTCGATATTCCGTTCAACTGCTGTGGAACGCACATAGTTGAAGAGTTTAACGAATGTGCATGGCTCGCTTTGAACGCGAGGAACTTGGCTTTGGCTGAAGAGCTCGAATTGGACATCGTCACGATATGCTCAAGTTGTTTCTTCAACATGAAGAAAGCCAACGCGATGATAAGGCAAAACGAAGAGATTAGAGCGAAGGTGAACGAGGTGCTGAGCAAGATCGGTAGGAAATATGAGGGGAAGGTCGAAGTCAAACACATCTTAGGGGTTCTCGTCGATGATTACGGCATAGACGGAATAATAAGGAACGTTGAGAAGCTTATCGAGGTCAAAGCTTCGCCTTACTACGGCTGTCTCATTCTCCGCCCAGAAGAAATCGTTCAATTCGACAACGCGGAAGCGCCTAAGAAGATGGAAGAGCTGTTGGAGAACATCGGTTGCGAGATCGCTGACAACCCGTTCAAAGCGGATTGCTGTGGAGCTCCGATAATGCTCATAGACAAGGAATCCCACCTCAAAATGGTGAAGAAAATATTGGAAGGAGCAAGTGGAGCGGATTGCATCGTAACGGTCTGCCCGCTCTGTCACTACGCTTTGGATGTCGGACAGGCTGTTTTGGGCATGCAGAGGATTCCCGTTCTGCACGTGACGCAGATAGTTGGCTTGGCCTTGGGAATCCCTGCGGAGAAGCTCGGCTTGGACAAGAACATAACTCCAACCCAGCCACTGCTCAAGAAGATTATTTAATTCATAACCCTACATTTCTCATGGTCAGGCTGAAGGGATTCAAGGAGAGAGCATCGGTAGATCAGGCCTTAAGATCATTCTCGGAAATTGAAATTAAGAGAGTAGAATCCGAATCCGTTTCCATTTTTGAAGCTTGCGGTAGGATTTTAGCTGAAGATATCGTCGCCAAGTGGGACGTTCCCCATTTTGATAGATCCGCAGTCGATGGATACGCCGTTAGGGCTGAGGACACATTTGGCGCTTCGCCTACTAATCCGATAATCCTCAAACTTGCCGGAGAGGTTGAGATCGGAGAAAAACCATGTGAACTCAAGCAAGGAGAGGCTGTAAAAGTTTCTACCGGCTCCGCTCTACCCAAAGGTGCGAATGCGGTTGTGATGCTCGAATACACCAAGGAGTTTAACGGAAATGTGGAGATATATAAGGCAGTAACGCCATGGGAGAACGTTTCGAGAAGGGGTGAGGACGTTAAAGCTGGGGAAGTCGTGCTTAAGAGGGGAGAGATTCTACAGCCTCAGGATGTAGGGATAATCTCTGCCTTGGGCTATTCTAAGGTTAGGGTTTTGAGAAGACCAAAGGTTGCAGTTATAGCAACTGGAAATGAACTCGTTGAAGTTGGCAAAGCTCCGAAAATCGGTAAGGTCGTAAACTCAAATTCACCGATGCTATGCTGTGCGATAAGGGAATTCGGATGTGAACCGATCTATTTTGGCATAGCGAAGGACGATTTAGATGTTATGGCTGAGAAGATCGAGAAAGCAACGAAATCGGCGGACGTTATTGTCGTAACAGGGGGGACATCCGTAGGAAAGAAGGATCTCGTGCCAGAAGTCGTTAAAAGGCTTGGGAAGCTTGTGGTTCATGGAGTTGCGATGAAGCCGGGAATGCCTACTGGGTTGGGAGTCATAGACGGTAAGCCAATTCTACTCTTACCCGGTTTTCCCGTTGCAACGCTCATAGCTTTCTATACGTTCTTTCCGGAAATTTTGACGAAAATCACAGGTGTTAAAGTTGTTGCCAAGAAGTGGAGCGTCGTCAAGGCAAAGCTTGCGAGGAGAATTCCCTCTCAGCCTGGAGTGAGAACGTTTGCGAGGGTTGTGCTGAAAGAAGGAGTTGCAGAGCCTTTGAGAACTTCCGGTTCAGGCATTCTGACTTCGATGATAAGGGCAAACGGACTGATAGTCATCCCAGAGGACAAGGAGGGGTTCGAAGAAGGGGAAGATGTCGAGGTTATCCTGATCAGAGATATCGTTAGAGTTTTTTGACGAATTCCTCTATTCTGTCCACAGCCTCCTTAAGCTTCTCCATTGTAACGGCGTAGGCACACCTAATGTATCCTTCTCCACAATCCCCAAAAGCGTTTCCGGGAACGACAGCAACACCCTTCTCTAAAAGCAATCTCTCGGCGAACTCCTCACTGTTAAGCCCGTAGCCCTCTATCTTTGGGAAAGCGTAAAACGCTCCGTCTGGCTTTCGAATTTCGAAGATCTTACTCAATCTCTTTACGAAGAAGTTCCTTCTTCTCATGTATTCAGCCCTTATGTTGTCCAGCTCCTCCTCACATCCCCTCAAAGCCTCCAAAGCCCCAATTTGGGCGGTAATAGGAGCACAGAGCATGCAGTATTGATGGATCTTGAGCATAGCCTCGGCTATATCCGAAGGGGCGATGACGTAACCGACTCTAAGTCCAGTCATCGCAAAGGCTTTGGAAAATCCATTCAAAATCACAGTTCTGTCTTCCATCCCATTCAGCGAAGCGATGGAGATGTGCTTTCCAGAATAAGTTAGCTCTGCGTATATTTCATCCGAAATAACAACCATATCAAACTCTATGGCTAAATCGGCTATCTCCTCAAGATCTTTCCTCGAATAACTGACTCCAGTTGGGTTGTTCGGGTAGTTTATTACTATCGCCTTCGGATCGCATTCTTTGGCGTATCTCGCCAGAAGCTCGTAAGTCGGCTTGAATTCTGGTGTGGTTGGAATCGCTATCGCATCTCCTCCGGCCAATATCGTGAGGGGCTTGTATGAAACGTATGCGGGCTCAGGAATTAAAACGGCATCCCCTGGATTTAGAAGAGCTCTCAAGGCTATGTCTATCCCTTCGCTAACACCGGTGGTTATTATCACGTCGTTCGGATCAATATTCCTCACGTTGAACTTCCGATAGTATTCTGCTATCGCCTCTCTAAGCTCAGGCAAGCCATGGTTTGAAGTGTAAGAGGTGATACCCTTCTCAAGAGAGTATATCATCTCGTCTCTTATCCTCCAAGGAACCGGAAAATCGGGCTCGCCAACTCCCAAGCTGATAACGTCCGGCCTACCCATCACGAGGTCGAAGAACTTCCTTATTCCAGAAGGTTTGATCGAATCTACCCTCTCACTAATCCTACGGGGCAAACGCGAGCCTCCTGTCCTCTTCATCCTTAAATAGCAAAACACCCTCCTCCTTATAGCTCCTCAAAACGAAGTGTGTAAAGGTGTCCCTCACTTCGGGAATTGTGGATATCTTCTCCGCAACGAAGAACGCAACGTCCTTGAGAGATTTCCCCTTAACCACGACCTGAAAATCGTAGTCTCCGCTTATGAGCCGAACTGCATGAACCTCCGGATACTTGGCGATCCTCTTCGCTATATCGTCGTAGCCCTTTTCTCTGGAAAGAGTCACCCTGACATCTATTATCGCGTAAACGATCTCTTCTCCGGCCTTTTCCCAATCTATTAGGGTCTTATACTTTAGAATTGTTCCGTCCTCTTCTTTAGCTTTGATTATCTCTTCGACCTCTTTCTCGTCGTATCCGGTCATCTCGGCTATCTCCTTTGGCGTGAGCCTCGCGTTGTCTTCGAGGATCTTCAAAATTTCGATGACCTTATCCATTGGACAAGATTTATCATGAGGATATTTATTGCTTTCCTCAGTCAGCCGATCCTTCATCACCTCTCAGCGCTCCACGGCATCATCATCGGTATGAGAATCTCGTCTTATCGGTGTATCACATTATCGCTTCAAACTCCTTGATAAGCCTCTCCTTCTTGTAGCCATGATCTATGAAGTCCCAAGGTAACACCCTATCGACTGGAATCTCTTCCAAATACTTTAAAAGTCCAAGCTTCTCAGCAGCTTTGAGCGTTGCCCTGCCCATATCTATAAGATCGGCCACATCTTCCTCTCCCCTCGAAAGTATCGTCTGCAGGGCAAAGCTGTCAACTTTCTCGATTGAAACCTCAGCCATCTTAGATAGCTCCTTTCTTATAAGCTTGGATCTTCTGTTCAGCTCTATCATTCCTTCCCTCACGTTTTTAAAACCGGTATAGGGCAACCACTGGAAGGGTGTGTGGGGTTTCGGAACCAACGGATTTATAGAAACCGAAACCTTTGGAATGATCTCTCTGACCTTCCTCACTAGCTCGATCATCTCGTGGATGTCCTCTTCTGTTTCGGTCGGAAGGCCTATCATGAAGTATAGCTTGACGCTCATTATACCCTTCTCTCTTGCTATCTTTGCGGCGTTCAGAACGTCCTCCTCGCTTATTCCCTTCTTTAGAATCTCCCTCAGCCTCTCGCTTCCGGCTTCAGGTGCTATCGTGAAACTTTTCAGCCCACCAGCTACGAGCAACTCCATGAGCTCGTCATCGACCGTATCTGCTCTTATGGAGGATGGGGAGACCATGAAACCCATTTCCACGAGTCCAGCTATCAGCTCCTTTATCTTGGGATGATCCGAAACAGAGGGAGCGATGAGTGCGATCTTGTTCACGACGCCTTTATAGGCTTCCGCAACCTCAAGCAAGAGCTTAACGTCCCTCCACCTTGGAGGGGAGTAGATCTGCCTCACAACGCAAAATCGGCAATGTCTCACACAACCTCTTCCGACTTCGAGCAAAACGCACCTTCCGTAAGCTCCTTCTCCTATTATCTGCTGCTTAAGATGAAAATCGAGCTTTTTTGGTTTTATCCTTCTCACCCTATCTTCCAAACCGGTGTATATTCCTTCGATTCCGGCCAGATCTTCTTTGCTTTTAGCTTCGAGAATGTAATCGATGACTCGGCTGTTCTCAACCTCACCTATCACGAAGGCGTCGAAGAATCTGAGGATAGGTTTTGGATTCAACATACAGCAAGGCCCACCGGCAACCTTCAGACCTTTGAATCCGCTCTTCTTCAGAATTCTGACGGCCTTAAAGTAGTCTTCCTCATACTGAAGCGAGAAGAATGCTATATCGAAATCCTTCAAACTTCTTCCGCTTTCAACACTCCTCAAACCATTGAAAACGTCCAAATAGAATCGTTCGCACACGAAATCCTCTCTCGAATTTATTTCAGCATAAATATATTGCAATCCTATGTTTGAGATTCCACCGACGTATCTGTTTGGATAGACCAAGGCTACGCTCTTCAATCCCTTCCTCCAAGCCTTCAGGAATGGGTTGTCCTCTTTCAACATCGACAATGCGATAGTTGTTTATATTACGGTTACGTAGCTGGTTCGATGGTCTTGGACTTTCCATCGACGCCGCTGTCGAAGGAGATAGCCAAGAGATATGGCTACGACGAGTTCATCATAAGGAGGTGGCTCAGATTCTTTGGAGAGGAAGAAACCCTCAGGCTCGTCGAGGCAATGGAGAGGGGGATTCCAAAGCACATCCGCGTTAACACGCTGAAGATTGCTGAAGACGAGCTGATCGGGAGGCTTGAGGAGAGAGGATTTATTTTGGAGATGACGGAGGTTCCGTTCTGCTATAAAGTCTTAGAAGAGCCGTTTTCAATCGGAGCTACGCCTGAATATCTGATGGGTTACTACTATGTCATGGAGAAGAGTTCGTGCGTTCCTCCTCTCGCTTTGGATCCTAAGCCCGGAGAGATCGTTGCAGACTTTGCATCCTCCCCCGGAGGGAAAACGACATTCCTGGCCCAGCTCATGCGTAACAAGGGAGTCATAATTGCTATTGAGGCGAACGAGGAGAGGATTCCCCCGCTCATAGACAACATCCACAGGATGGGAGTTCTGAATACGGTTGTGCTGAAGATGAACGCTGTAAAGTTTAAAAACTTAGGAATAAAGGTCGATAAGGTTTTGCTCGACGCTCCGTGCAGTGGGGAAGGTGTTATCCATAAGGACAAGTCGAGAAAGACGGATAGAGGGGCAAAGGACATTGAATTCTGCTCCACACTGCAGAAAGATTTGATAGAATCCGCCATAAAGAGTTTAAAGGTCGGAGGGGTGCTCGTCTATTCCACGTGCTCTCTTACTCCTGAAGAGAACGAGCTCATAGTTCAGTGGGTTCTCGACAGGTTCGACGTTAAGCTTGAGGAGATCGAGTGGGGTGAGCCGGCTTTGACGGAGATTCCGGGGATAGAGCTCAGCGACGAAATTGGAAAGTGCAGGCGTTTCTATCCGCACAAACATGAGACATCGGGCTTTTTCGTCGCTAAGATCGTAAAACTTGGATAGTTCATCTAAACAAACTTTCGATGAGGTCGCCAATGATAGTTCCGATTATGAACGGAATCGCTATCGTGAGTATGAGCATCGTGAATGCAACTATGGACATTCCCACGGCGAACAAGCTTAGGATTCCGGGGAGAAAGATCGCTATGAGGAGACCGAAGATCAGGCCGAGCAAAAATCCTATTCCTAAAGTCTTTTTGAGCATCTTTATTCTATCTTCTTTGCCCGGATGAAGAAATCCGTAGATCACGCCTAATATGAAGAATACGAGCGGCAGATTTGGAATTGGAAATATGACACCCCACATCCTCATGCGAACACCTCCTAAACCTCGATTACCTCATCTGATGCTTTTAGGAGTCTGTTCATAATCGCTTTGGCCAATCCCCTACCTCTGATGCTTTCGACAATTCCAACATCCACCCTATCGAACTTCCTGAGAGTGTCGAAGATTTTCCTTGCATACTCCTTTGTGTCTTCACCCATCTCTATTACCAGATCGGCTTTGATTGGCCTATCGAGCTTTTTGATGCCTACTCCAACCTTTAGCCCCTTCCGTCTGAGCTCTGTGGCAATTTCTGATATCTTTTCTAAAATTTTATCCCTGCTATCACCGAACACAACTATAAGCCTCGCATTTGGCTTATAATGGGTGTATTTCATGCTCGGAGCTTCAGTAACTTCAACTTCACCAACGAGTTCCTCGATCTCCTCAGCTGGAATAGCCCCTAACCTTAAAATTTTCGGAGGTTTTGTTGTCGTGTCTATCACCGTGGATTCAATTCCTATGCCAGTTTCTCCTCCATCCACTATCGCATCTATTTTTCCCATGAAATCCTCAATTACATGCTCCGCTTTGGTTGGCGAAGGTTTTCCGGAGATGTTAGCTGAAGGAGTTGCTAAGGGAACTTCAGCAAGCTCGACGATCTTCAGAGCTATCGGATGGTCGGGCATTCTAACAGCCACCTTGCCAGTTCCGGCTGTAATTGTGCTTGGAACCTTCGGCTTGGCCTTCATAACGACGGTTATCGGGCCGGGAAAGAAAGCTTTGATTAACTTTTTTGCAGTTTCGTTAACCTCAGCAAGCTGTTCGATTTGCTCGAAACTCGATATCAGAACAGAAACGGGGTTGTCAGGAGGACGTTGCTTCACTTCGAACAGCCTTCTAACGGCGATCTCGTTGAAAGCGTTCGTGCCTAAGCCATAAACGGTTTCAGTTGGAAAAGCTACGAGTCCACCGTTCCTGGCAATCTTGGCAACTTTCCTGAGTTCATCTTCCTTTGGGTCTTTCGGGTCGATCTTGACGATTATCGTTTTCACAGGAGTTAAATATTTTTAAGTGGATTTAAAAGATTAAGGGCAGCTATAATAATTTAATTTAAAATTAATATAATAAAATATATAAAAATACTTAATATTTTTAAGCTCGTTTGGCTATTAAAATCGTATCGAGAAGCAACTGACCTGTTGGTATATACTTTACTGTTACCTTTACTTTATCTGCAGGATATATAATATTGCTCTGGTTGTAAGCGTTTACTTTTAGTATATTTCCTTCAATTGTGATATTTACATTATTTGATGTCGAAGTTATAGTCCAAGAGTTTGATGTATTGTAATCCATGAGAGCAATCTGAATATCATCTTTCTTTAGCACATCAGCATCAGCCCCAGCAATTGTAAAGATCATTGTCCAATTTCCATTGGTAGTGTTAGTAACTATGAGCTCACCATTTGCCAATTGAATATCCAACGGCTTTTTCGGAGGATTAAACCCTCCCAAAAATCCCATGACAATTGTTGCGATAACTATCGTTGCCGCGACCATCAGTATAACGCCCACCACTGGAGACACTGCTTTTCTATCCTTATACAATTTAGCCACCTTCACAGCAAAACTTTTTGAATGTAAACTTTATAAAATTTTTCATTTTCATAATGATCATAGTTAATTTTTCGAACTCTCGTTGGTCGTGGCTCCACATTGTGTATGATTTAAATAATACCATCAACAGTGTTGCATCACTACCCTCTCGTTATATCTCTTCTAGAATTTTTCTGATTGCGAGCAGATCCAAACGTGATTGAGGTTTGAGAAACCTTTTGCGTGGATCCAGAAAGAGAACATTCTTTTTAACCGCCCACTCGACCTCCTCTCCAACATCCTCACATATCACGACATCGGTCTTCTTGAACCGCTCGAAGAGTTTGATCACCCCATCGAACAAATCTCTTTTTTCTCTTTTAAGACTTTTTAGGGAATAAACGATGACGCTGAATCTCTCTTCGAACATATCCTCGCAAAATTTTCTGAGATCTTCTTTGTTGGCTTTAACCTTCACCGCTTCGACGAGATATATCGGCTTACCGCCAAAGTATTGCCATACGAGTTCGATCTCCTCCTCACTAAACCCGTATTTTCTTAGGAATCCCTTAGTAGTTTCAAAATCGAAGTCATCGACAAGTAGATACCTACAACGCCCGTGAAGCATAGCCTCCTCGTAAACTCTCTCCAAAAACAGAGAATCGGATGTGATCGCAAAAACGTGGCAGATGTGTAGTTCCTTCGTAAGCCTGATGAAGAAGTTGAAGAGCTTGTAAATCAGAAGACCGTC
>Ga0256842_1000326_pt1 | contig 41815 bp, 50 predicted proteins | sample 4559240metaG_FD_185973 | JGI IMG/M metagenome (GOLD analysis project Ga0256842, IMG submission 185973) | Hydrothermal vent microbial communities from Guaymas Basin, Mexico - 4559-240 | ecosystem: Environmental > Aquatic > Marine > Hydrothermal vents | place: Mexico: Guaymas Basin | collected...
ATCAAGCAACAATGAAATAAATGTTCTAACAAATAACGCCTTATTTATTTTTATTTTTACTTTTGATCTAGTGCTTTGAGCGCTGCTTGAGCCATGTCTAATATTACTTCTCTCGGATTCTTCGCTTTCATTACTGCTGATGCTACTAACACGCCGAGTGTGCCCAGCCTTATTGCGGCTTCCACATCCTCTCCTTTGGTTATTCCAGCACCTGTTAGTATCACTACGTCCTTGTTGACCTCGCGGACACGTTCTACAGTACCTGTAATTACTTCGGGTTTCGCCTTAGAGACAGGTATACCTGTTCCTATGAGTTCAGGTGGCTCAACAGCAACTATTTCGGGTTCCAGTGCAGCGACTGCCGCCGATACTTCTGGCGTGTTAGCACACACTAATGTCCTGACGCCGAGCTCCTTAGCTTTCTTGACAACGTAGTCGATTTGATCTATTCTTATCCTGTTCTCGCTGTGGTTGAGCATTACTCCAGCTGCTCCTGTGTCCTTAACTATTTCTAATGGTATGTGACCTGTTGCAGCACCTAACTTGACTGCGTCAACATGTTGTGCAAATACCGGGATCTCTACTGCTTGAGCTAGGGTGCGAAGTTCCGTGAACGGTGGAATTACTATTATCTCGACCTGGAAGCCGAGTTCCTTAGCCACGCTTTCTGCCTGTTTTGCAATATCTAAGGCGGCCTTACCAAAGGACGTGGGATATGCCTTGTAGTTTATCGCCACGATCGGTCTCAAAGGTTACACCTCCACTACGTTAATGTGTGTACTTATTTTGATGATTGAGTGATATTAGTTAAAAAGTTGCCTCTCTACCCTCAATTCCTCTTTCCTTTATTCGTGGGCTGATAAGAGTGATGTCTCTATCTTTGGTTTCTTGGCTTTCGGCTCGCCAGCCACCTTCTTGAACCTATCCTTTAGCTTCTCCAGCACGCCAGGTAGTGTTGTGTATTCCATCTCCTCGGGCCCTAGCCTGTGTGGCATGAAGGGTCCATGTCTCCTCATGTAGTCAGCGATTAGCTGCGCCATCCTTCTGGTCTCGTCGAACGCTACGTCGTCGAATAAGTCGGCCGGGCCTATTAGCCTGCCGTTCTTTATCTGGAAGCCTAGCCCTACTAGTCTTGGCGGGCCGTCGAACCTAGTACACTTCGCGTATCTCTGCGGGACAGGCATGAGTGGTCCGTGATGTGATCCTCTCATCCAGCCAGCCACTAGATGCGGGAAGCTGAAGGGCTCGATCACTTCTCCGAGAGCCGGGAATCCTGATTGCGCCCTAACTATGGCTACAGGGTCGTCCTTGCCTATGTACTGGCCAGCTATTAGGTTTAGACGTTCTACGCTTACTACGGCCGCTATCTCGCCGTCTGACTTTCTATAGATCCTCCTGATTATGAACCTGCTTGGAGTACCTATGAGGGCTAGGATATCGTACATTTCTTCAGGAGCTGCTAGCTCTACGGACTTGCCCTCGAATACGTCGAAAACCTCAAACTTGAAGCCTTTGTGGAGCTTGGGATCAATTACTAATCCCGCGGTGCTGAACGGATCCGCGAATATACGGAAGAGTGGTAGGTTAAATGCACCTGGCTCTGTCTTGTCAGCCATGAACACCACGACAGGCTCTGCAGGCCTCTCAACGAATTCCATCTCGGCTACGCCTGGTCCTAATCCCCTCACGTTTCCCGAGAACGCGTCTGTTAGGAGGTCTTGACCTGCCGCATATAGTCCTAGTTCCTTAGCAACCTTAGCTGCTTCCTTGAATGCGTTCCATGCTAGCTCATGAACTTGAGGCGCATCGACACCATGGCGGTGAGTCATAATGAGCTCTAGGTCGTCACCCACGTTAGTTACGTAGAAGTCTATGATTACGCCTTTGCTCTTTGCTTCGGCCAGAACCTTAGTTGCCGCAGCGATCGTCTCTGGATGGACAACGTGGTGACCTGCTAGTGAACCTATATCGGCCTTTATCACAGAGATTGTAGTCTTGGGCTTCTCAGACATTTGTTGATTCACCATGCTTACACTTGAGGAGCCATTTAAAAACTTAATGAAGTTGTTGTAATAACTTGAAAATTATTAATTGCGGCATGCTGTAATGACGCATATTTCGTAATAATGTTATTAATTAATTTAGGTGAATCATTTTAGTTGCTGGGAATATAGTAGTACTCACCCATTGATTTTTGTTTCCTATCAAGATAGGAACCCGGCTTATTTACTCTAGGCCTTCCTGTTTTTAAATCTCTCCTAAAAGTGACGCCTATTGTCTTGAGGAAAGCATTCATGCCTTTTCGTAAATCAGTAGGCTTGCATGCCCTGCCGTATGATCCAGGTTCTCCTTCAAATACCATTACACGGTCCGCCACGTAGTCTATTACCGCAACATCATGGTCTACTAGGAAAGTAACGGTTTTTCTGGTCTCGCTAACTCTCTTTATAGCTTTTGCCACTGTTAGTCTTTCTTCGACGTCTATGTAGGCCGAAGGCTCATCTAGTAAGTATATGTTTGCTTCCTTAGCCAGGGTAACTGCTATGGCGAACTTCTGTAACTCACCTCCACTTAAGCTAGCTATACTTCTATCCTGTAGCCTATGTAGCCTTAATCTACGTATGACGTCAATTTGAAACCATTCACTACCTGCTATTCCTTCCTTGGTTAGCTCGTTTAGTGCCTCACCCACGGTGCTCCATGGGAAGTGCTCTGCTCGGATGTACTGTGGTTTATAACTTATGCGTAGGCCTTCCGTTACGGCTACGCCCTCATCTGGTTTGAGGTCACCCGCTAATAATCTGATGAATGTTGTCTTACCTATGGCGTTCGGTCCTAACACGCCAATGACCTCGCCTTTGTATGCCTCCCCCTCCTTAACCTCCAGTACGAACTTCCCTAGTCTTTTTCTCATTGGTAACCATGTGATGTATATAGTCTTTCCTTCTTGATCTTTTTCAGGGGCATGCGTGTGGGTGTGGAATATTATAGGTTCCTTACGTATACGCATGTTTTCTGCCGGGAGGAAGCCTAAGAGGAAATGATTAATGCCGGAACCCACAGCATAGATCTTAGAGTAGATGCCGTAGGCCCCAGGCTCACCATAAACTACGGCTACGTAATCCGAAATATAATCAAGAACAGCTAAGTCGTGTTCGACCACTATCACGTAACTATTTTTCGGAATGTAATTTCTGATCACCGATGATATACTTAATCTTTCTTTCACATCTAAATAGCTTGATGGTTCGTCGAAGAAGTAAGCTGAAGCATCTCTCAATAATGCTGCAGCTATAGCGAACTTCTGTAGCTCACCTCCACTTAAGTTTAAGACTTTGCTATCCAACATTCCTTCGAGGTTCATTTCTCTTTTTAACTCATTCAGCAGTCCACGTTCGTCTATTCTTGCGAGTATCTCTCGGACTGTGCCTTTAACGTACTTCCTTATGAGGTCCACGTGCTGAATCTTATGCACGGCACGTATCTCACCGTTAACTAGTTTCCTAAAGTACTGGTAGAGCTCTGTTCCCCTGAAATATCTTAGCACCTTATCCCAGCTTGGTTCTTCCTCGTACTTACCTAGGTTAGGTATTAACTCGCCCGATAATATTTTAATGGACGTGGTCTTACCTATTCCATTCTTCCCTATGATTCCAACAACAACGCCCTGCTGAGGTTGTGGTAATCCGTAAAGCTTGAAGGCATTCGGCCCGTACCTATGTACGACTCTTTTCTCTAGGTCATCCGGCAGGTTCACTATGGTTATTGCCTCGTAAGGGCATTTCTTTACACAAATTCCGCAACCAACACACACTTTCTCATGTATCAAGGCTTTCCCACCAACGATTTCGGAGAGTTCTATTGCTTTCCCGCCACTGCGATTTATTGGGCAGAACCTAATGCATTCCTTACTGCACCTATGAGGTTTGCAGAGATCGTGATCCACCACAGCTATTCTTACCATCCGCCTCACCCAAAAACACTGTTAACCATATATTGATTTACTTTATTTTCTCTTGAAACCACGTTTAAATCGCGGATGATGAGTGGTGACGGCAATGACTGGTGAGTGACGGACAAAGTTCTGACGCATTGATTTATGATCTTTCTCGACACCTTAAGGTCTCGAATTAAACACTACACTTTAAGTCCAAGGTGAGGAGAGGAAAAACGTAGGGATTACCACTCCTCCTCTTCCCACTCTTCCTCTTCCTCCCACCACTCCTCTTCCTCTTCCTCCCACTCCCATTCCTCCTCGAGCATGGCTATTCACTCAAGTCCTCATTACGTATAATAGATTTAAACATTTCCAGCATAGAATGCTTAACTCGCTAATGAAACTTCACAGTAATCTTTTCCATTCGCTCAATGCAGTATTACGCGTGTCACTCACCTTAATGATGTGGCGCCAAAGTACGCTATCTTTGTCAGTATGGATTTAATTAAGTAGTCATTACGACCTTCCGTATATTGAGCTACTTTAGCCTCATCACGAATTCTGTATACCTCGTTTGCAAGCACACTAAAGTCACCCTCAATGCCTTTCACTTCGTCACATATTATGCCGCTTCGATGCAGGTCTCTAATTAGAAATGAAGTTCCCTTGCTTAAGCCCGGTAATCTTATCTCAACAGCAACAACCTCATCTTTCCAGTACTTGTCAATAAGCTTCATGACGTTCCTTATTTGGCGGGTTGCGAAGAGATTAAGTAGGAATTGAATTGAAACGTGCTTACTGATGTTTGTTCCACTCTCGAAGGACTTATATGTTAGGAAAGCAGCAAGCTTCATGATCTTCTCGTCGGGAATGAGGTCTCTAGGTAGTAAGACCATGAAGTTCTTGGGAGTGCTCCGTAGACCACGGATAACCTTCTTTGCCACGTTGGTGTATGGTGCCCTTATGACACAAAACGATATTGAGATTCCTGAGATATTCCTTTCTAATTCTGCCACATCGTTGAGTTCTAATACTTTGTCCATGGTTCTCATCCTCCATGAACAACAGGAACTATCGCTATTACATCCCCACATTTTAATGTAGCGTTTTCCCTTCCTAGTAGTGCATAATCCACATTGTTTATAAATAAGAGGAATGAGGGCTTGAGTCTTCCTCTCTCGTCTAGTATCATTGTTAGGTCATCGTATCTCCTCACTAGTAATCTTAGGAATTCCGTTACGGTTATTGGGGACCTAGGTATACATACTTTAATTGTATCATTGTTTACGATAGATCTTAAACTACCTATTAATTTAACAGTGAGTTCGCATTTCTCAGTGCTCTCTTTCTCATGTTCGTTGTAGAAAGACATCATTTCTCTCACTTTCCTTACTTTCACTTCCCATATAAGAGAAGAGGGATTTCTGCTCCTAGGGTAAAGATCCATGTAAACTACAGAAGTACGCAACTTACTGCTGTACTTGAGACTCCTCCCTAGCTCTGAGTTTAGCTAAGTGCGTTAAGTATCCCGCAATTTGATTCCTTAATTTCTTAGACTTCAGATACACATATTTCTTTACTAATTCCTTGTTCTCTTCAAAATTTGTGCTAACTTCATCCGGGTATAACTCCAGTAACCGACGAGCAGTTCTCTTTACCAGCGATGTCCTAACCTTCCCCATCGTCGAGACCTAGATAAGTAGGGTACCCCTGTTTTTAAGCTATTTGCCTGTTTTCCTTCTTTAAAGTTTATATAGAAGTGGATCAAGAGTGAATCAAGGGATTAACTATGTCGGCTAAAGGAGGAATAGTCCCAACGGCGGGGCTACCTGTCCTAATACTTAAGGAGGGAACCCAGCGAACCTCGGGTGCTGAAGCCTTAAGATCAAACATGATGGCAGCGATAACTGTTGCTGAGATGCTACGAACAACCTACGGGCCACGCGGCATGGATAAGATGCTAGTGGACACCTTAGGTGACATCACTATAACCAATGATGGTGCCACCATACTCGACAAGATGGATGTACAGCACCCAGCGGCGAAGATGCTTGTACAGATAGCTAAGGGCCAGGATGAGGAGGTTGGTGACGGTACCAAAACCTCCGTGATATTTGCTGGCGAACTACTTAAGGCTGCTGAGGATCTCTTAGCTAAGGACGTGCATCCAACTGTCGTAATAAATGGATTTAAGAAGGCGCTAGATGAGGCAATAAAGTATGCAGAGAAAATTGCCAAGCCCGTCAGCCTAGATGATGAGGAGACCTTGAAGAAGATTGCCTCAACCGCCCTAACAAGCAAGGCTGTGCACGGTGTTAAGGAGAAGTTTGCTGAGATCGCAGTTAAGGCTGTAAAGCAGGTTGCTGAAGAGAGGAAGGGAAAAATTTACGTGGACTTAGACAATATCCAGATAATAAAGAAACACGGCGGATCCTTAGCTGATACTAGGTTGATTTATGGTATTGTGTTGGATAAGGAGGTTGTGCATCCTGGTATGCCTAAGAGGGTTGAGAACGCGAAGATAGCCCTAATCGACGCACCACTAGAAATAGAGAAGACCGAGATTGACGCCGAGATTAGGATCAGCGACCCAGAAATGATGAGGAAGTTCGTAGAGCAGAAGGAGAACTTACTTAAGGAGATGGTTGAGAAGATTGCTGCTGCTGGTGCTAATGTCGTGATTTGTCAGAAGGGTATTGATGATGTGGCGCAACACTTCCTAGCAAAGAAAGGAATCCTAGCAGTAAGAAGAGTAAAGAGATCAGACATGGAAAAACTTGAGCGCGCAACAGGCGGAAAGATTGTGAGCAATATTGATGACCTATCACCCGAGGACCTAGGCCACGCAGAACTCGTAGAGGAAAGGAAAGTTGGCGAGGATAAGATGGTATTCATAGAGGGTACTAAGGATCCGAAGGCCGTGAGCATCATCATCCGTGGCGGCTTAGAGAGAATCGTTGATGAGGCTGAGCGATCGCTGAGAGACGCCCTAAGCGTGGTGGCGGACGTACTAAGAAATCCGAAGATCGTGTACGGAGGCGGTGCCTTCGAGGCTGAGATAGCCAAGCACGTACGCGAGTTCTCAACCCACGTGAGCGGTAAGGAGCAATTAGCTGTCCAAGCATTCGCTAAGGCACTAGAAGGTGTGATATCGGCGTTAGTAGAAAACGCAGGTCTTGACCCCATAGACATAATCTCAGACTTAAGGCAGGCCCACAGCAAGGAGGACGGCGTCAAGTATGGTGTTAACATATTCACAAACAAGATAGAGGACATGGAGAAGCTAGGAGTAATAGAGCCGCTAGCCGTCAAGACCAACGCACTTAAGGCCGGAACGGAGGCTGCAACACTAATTCTGAGGATAGACGACATAATAGCCGCGTCAAAGGTAAAAGAAGAGAAAAAAGAGGAGAAAAAAGACTAAACTAATATTTTAACCTCCGATATTAATAATTTTATTTAAGATTCTTATACCACATCACTTAGGGGGAAATAATTCCTTAACCTTGATCTAGGAACACGTCAGCGAATAATAACCGCAATTTACTATCACTTTACAGTGAAGGTGTCAATGGCTCACATGCTACAGGACAAGAAAGCTATAGTTATCTCAGGGGTACCTGGTTCAGGTAAAACTAGTATTGCACTATTACTGAGCACAGTATTAGGCGCACTGTACGTTAATTTATCAGCACTCTCCGCAGTCTCCTGCCTTCTCGGAAGCTACGACAGATGCAGGGATACCTACGTTATACATGAAGAATTACTAGTAAACCTGTTGGATAACATCATATTGAATTCGAAGACGCCTGTAATCGTTGATAGTCATTACGGAGAATTAGTGCCAAGTTATCACGTAGCCACAGTGATAGTCCTTCGGATCCATCCTGAGGAGCTTCTTCAAAGATTGCTAAGGAGTAGGGGATGGTGGACACCCCGCAAAATAGCCGAGAATGTGGCAGCCGAATTAATGGGGTCATGTACTAATAACGCCGTCGCAACCTACGGTCCTGAAAAGGTGTGTGAAGTGAATGTAACTGGCCTTACAGCAATCGAGGCAGCTAAGAAAGTAATGAATATCATCAAGGGTGCTGCTCCGTGTGTCACAAATATTGATTGGCTAGAGCACAATATACCAGCAGAGGTTCTCGAATTTATTGCTAAGCATAGTTAACCTTAACAAGCACAGGACTCGCTAATGAAGGTGCGTCAACAACGACCTCACCAACTCCCAGTCGCGGCAATACCTTATCAACAGCAACACCACTTCCCACAGATCGAGTTATTACGTCTACATCATCCCGTGATTTTAGTGCATGGATTATTTTGATATTAGAATTCGATATTATTCTATAGCTCAAGAGAGCAGGTGACTGCGTAATTAGTGTTATACCTATGTTAAGCTTCCGTACTTCAGCCATCATCCTTTCCAGCAAGGATTTGCTGCTGGTTAAGATGTTATGGGATTCATCCACAATCACGAAAACCTTGTCTGTAATTAGGTGCTGGCTTTTGAACTCCTCTAGTAGCCTGAGAACTAAAAGCGCCATGAATTTTCTAGCTCCGTATTCCTCAAAGACGCTCAGGTCAACAACCATAGGCTTCCTGCTACTCCTCTTAAGCATGTCCACTAGACCGCGTTCATATGTTGAGCCTAAATAATTTACGTACTGATCAGAGAAAAGAGTGCCCAGCTTTCGAAGCAAGGCATACTTTGACTCAATCATCCATCTAGCAGTTACTTCGAATTCATCAACGGCGTGGAGGACTTCCTTGAAACTTGTTAGACCCCCCTTAAGGACTCTCCTAAGAATGTAGGATTGCGGAGGGGTAAGGTCCAGTACTTCCTCCAATATGTTAATTATTGATTCAATCCTTGACGGGACAGGTATCTTGCTATGTTCTGACGCCCTGTAGTGCGTGTATTTATGACTAATTTTGTCAAGTATTTGCGGGAACTCCCCATACCAATCAAGGATTATCACGATCCCGAACTTTGATAATTGACTAGCAATAACACCTGCTGTAGTTGATTTCCCTGAACCTGTTGTCCCAACGATTATACAATGTCTTAGGAAATCGCTATGGCGCAGGCGTACTTCCCGTTGCGGCCTGTTAATAGTTACCCCTATACGAATATCACCATCGTTTCCTGCAAGCGTTGTTACTCTCAGCTTACTCAATATGATATGATTTCTTCCTCGAAAAACTGTGAGGTACGAGTGTAGAGATCTCTTGGGAAAGGGAACAGCTTCTCGCAGCTCACCCGCTTATACGTTAGTGTTTCAGGAAGCAGAGCGCTTAGTAGTGCCTCAGCAACTCCTCCACATCTTTCAAGGCTGCTAGAATCTACTCTAAAGATAACGTAAACACTCTCCCCATATGTTGAAAATACTGACCTCGTTTCAATTTCACCCTCCGGACATGCTGACAAGAACCCCCTGATAATAGGCATGAAATCCACTATGACCTCCTCTGAAGTCTTAGACTTCACAGCATAGCATAAGATGTCGCTATCACGCATCGGCTTCCCCACACTAGGGCTTAGCTTAAAAAGTGAAATACATCTAGGTAAGTAGGTGCCTGATTATGGAGATAAGCGACGGTAAAGTTGTGCTTCAGGGAAAGATAAGTAAGATAGAGCGATCAAAGATACCTAAAGTCTTCATAATAACTATCGATTGCGGAGACGTTAAGGCAAGCATGGATCTAGTGAAAGATCTCGTGATTTTCAATGAAGGTGAAACCGTAGAACTGACCCTAAGTCGTGAAAAACCGCAATACAAGGAAGGAAGAGACTTGGTAATATGGGGCTACATAATGAGTAAGAAAAAGCAATTGCTTAAGGAACTACAGCCAAAGACTATTCACAAACTATTGGTTTCCCTTTGGGGCTTCCTACTAGTTATAGAATCCGAAAGCGAGGACCTGTGCAACGCTTTCTCCATTATGGATAAGGTATACCTTAAGATTAGGACTTTAGGAAGCTGAGAAGACTATGTGTCACACACGGATATAAGATTTAAAATAAGCTTAAATTCGGAAAAAGTAATCTACACCACTAGGTATAGGTCATGAGTGTTCAGACCGCTATAAGGAATCTGATATCGGAACTTGCAGGTATTGTTGGAAGCGTTGTAACAGTTAAACTTGTCGATGGAACAATTTACGAGGGAAAACTCGTAGGGATTGACGCTGGTGATAGATTAACGTTGCATTTAGTTCTTCAGGACGCGAAATGTAGTGACGGTGAGAAGTATTACAAGGTCTTCATAAACGGTAATAGGATATCTGAAATAATCTCTGCTGAAAGACCCCTCTTTGATCCGGAGGAATTCGCACATATAATACAGACTAAGTTAAACCTTCCCCCCGGAACCGTGAGAGTACTTAAAGAGGCAGGAACGGTCATGATCTATGACAGGTACAAAGTAAGCGTTAATGGTGTGGAGGGTTCGGGAGGTTTAGCCAGTAAGATATACAGCGTGTGGGAAGAATATATGGAGGAAAAGAAGCGAAAATAACGAAGATGATATCCTTTTTCCCTCCAGATTGTTCTTGCGATAAGCTTAATGTTATTAGTGAAATATCACGGAGACCTTGGGATATAAAGGTGAGCTTTGAGATAAAGGATAAGGACTTAGCTGGACGCATAGGGAAGTTACGCACAAAGAATGGGACTATTGAAACACCGGCGTTCTTTCCCGTCGTAAATCCCTTTAGAACTAGGGAATCCATCACTGTAGAGAAGATTCGTGAGATAGGGTTCAACCAGATAATTACTAATGCCTTCATAATAATGCAACGCCTCGGCGATGAAGCTGTTAAAGTAGGTATTCATAAGATAGTAGGTTATGACGGCGTCATAATGACTGACTCAGGCGCTTATCAGTTGTTGATGTATGGTAAGGAAAGGATTAAAATAGACCCTATTAAGATAGTTGAGTTTCAGGATAGGATAGGATCCGACATAGCAGTCATAGCTGATATCCCTACAAGAGATGATTCCACTTACGAGGAAGCACTAATGAGCGTGGAGGAGACACTCCGAAGAGCTAGGGCTGTAGCAGGTATGATAAAGCAAAGCAAAACGTTATGGGTGCTACCAATACAGGGAGGAGTTTACATAGATTTAGTTGCGAGGTCTGCAACAGCTGCTTCATCCTTGAATGAATATGGAATGTACGCCATCGGATCCCCTGTCACAGTCTTAGAGAAATATGAGTTCTGGAAGATAGTTGACATGGTGGCTACTGCTAAGAAATGCCTACCACATGACAAACCCGTGCATCTCTTTGGCGGGGGACACCCAATAATAATGCCGCTTATGGTGGCGCTAGGTATAGATAGTTTCGATTCTGCATCCTACATACTATATGCCCGTGACGGCCGATACATAACAGAGCACGGGACTTATAGGATAAATGAGTTAGATTACTTACCCTGTGAATGTCCTGTATGTAGTAAGTACGAGCCCAAGGAAATCCTCGAGATGCCCCGTGAGGAACGCATTAGGCTAATTGCTACTCACAACCTTTATATCATAGCCAGGGAGATGCGTAGGATAAAGGAGGCCATAAGGGAAGGTAGACTATGGGAACTGATAGAGGAAAGAGCACGTACCCATCCTTATGTTAGGGAGGCCCTAAATCATGTGATTAAATACGTTAAATGGATTGAGAGACTAGATCCTGTGATAAGGGGTAAGTCTAGGGGACTATTCCTGTATGACAAAACCTCATACTTTAGGCCAGAACTCCTAAGACACAGGAAAAGAGTCATTGAGAAGATACTGAAGAAAATAGAGAACAGAACCATACGTAATATAGTACTGGTTCCGGCTAACATCTTTGTAAAACCCTTCCATAATGCCGAACATTTCAAGAATATGTTAAAGGATATTGACATCACAGACGAGCATACTATACTTTTCTACGTTCCCTTCTTCGACATTGTGCCCTACGATATCGATGAAACTTATCCATACTCACAATTCGAAGCGCCCTTACATCCAGAACTAGACATAATTAATATGATGTGTGGCACATTATGGAGAATGTTCAAGGTAGCGCAGAATGCTCAAGCGCATGTTAAGTTTGTATATGCCTCAGACTTTGAGGAAATCGATACATGCAGAGAAGTTCTTGAGTTTTGCGAAAAGAGTAACTATGTTCAGTGCATTAAGTTAGATTAGAACCATTGGAGCTTACATATATGGCTTCGGACCTTTCTCCTCCTTCCTTGATGACTTTATAGCTTCTTCTAGCGCCGCCTCTGCCTCAGCCACTAGCTTCGAGTACTGCAGTAAGTCCTCAATATTGATGTCCAAGTTCAATAATTCGCTAACTTTTCTCACGAACACTGCTGCAGCTCCTGGATCATACTTACTTGGTTCTGTATACGGGAAAATTAAGAGCGTTGGTATTTTCATGATGTTAAATATCGTGAAGAACGTGGCAAGCGGACCCACTATGTAGAGTCCCTTTTCCATTTGAGGCTCGCTGAAAGTCCATCCACAGTTATTTACGCATATCCACCTAAATTCTTCCTCCCCTTCCCGAAACTTTGAGTTAAGCCCGCCAGCAAGTATTGCTTTTTTACCGCCTACACTAAGGAACCACTCGGCAAATTTTACAGCATATATGACTCTTTCTGGAGGCTGAGGCAAGGTATTATTAACGAGTATCATAAGATCCTTGCCGGGACATGCGAATATTTCGTATGGCGTCATGAGACCATACTCCTCTATCGCAGTAAAGTCAGGCATGTACTTCGTAACCACGTCTCCAACCTTCGCGGCCTTTAACTTGGATACCAGGTACCTTGTCGCTATGGTTCCAACATATCCAAACCCTGGGAACCCTGTTATTAGGGTCCATGGCCTTTTATTTTTGAATATATCATTATATTCTTCATAGATGTATATCTTGGCTTTCGACATTACCTCACACACTCCCTAAGCTTTACAGCTGGTCCAGTTATAAAGTGTACTATCTCGTCGGGGGAAAGAATTAGCCTACCAACACAAAGCAGGTCATCGTTTTCGTTTACCACAAGTGCCTCCGAACCTGCCCTTAGGTCCTCATCAACATATAAGACATGCTTTGCAAACGCAGAATTACCATACGTTACCAGATCCTTTGCTATCTCATTAGCTATGACTACTCTTAACTTAGGCGGAGGTACTGTTTCGTGAATTATCTTGGCTGCTGGTAGCCTCAGATTAAATGTGTACGTTGAGGCTAGGACCGTGGCAATCACCTCTCCGGAAGGCGTTAAGATTTCCCTAATCTTGCCTGTATTTCTCGAGATCTTCAGGAGTATTCCTTCGGGAAAGACTTTCTCGCCTACACCGCTAACACCAAGCTGATGCTCTAGTACCGCTCTTAGCCGCCTTAACTCTAAGGGCTTTGCTTTCCTAACTTTATACAAGACCCCTAAACCACCGCTTGCGTATTCCTCTGGCGGGGCTTAAACCCTTCTTTTGGGCCGTAAGGGCGGTACCTGCCGTGCAATACTTTCTTTATGGCATACAGGAAGTCCTCCTGTGTTACTTGCCTCCTGTTATTCCTGAGTGCTGAGTAACCTGCCTCGGTACATATGGCCTTTATATCAGCACCCGTGGCCCCTTCTGTTAGCCTAGCGAGTTCTTTTAGGTCAACATCTTTGCTTATTTTCATTTTACGAGTGTGTATTTTGAAGATCTCCCAACGGCCCTTTAGGTCTGGCAACGGTATCTCTAAGACCCTATCAAATCTCCCGGGCCTTAATAGGGCAGGGTCTAGTATGTCTAGCCTGTTAGTGGTTGCTATCACCTTAACGTTATCTAGGGGGTCAAAACCGTCCAGCTCGGCTAGTAGCTGAGTTAATGTCCTATGTATCTCCCTCTCACCGCTAGTACCCATATCCATTCTCTTAGATGCTATGGCATCGATTTCATCGATTAGCACTATGGCCGGCGCCTTACGTCTAGCAAACGCGAAAAGCTCCCTAACTATCCGTGCACCCTCACCAACGAACTTCTGTGCAAGTTCTGACGCCACCAAGCTTATGAAGGTGGCGTTAGTTTCGCCAGCAACCGCCTTAGCTAGGAGGGTCTTACCACAACCCGGGGGTCCGTAGAGTAGAATGCCCTTAGGCGGCTCAATACCCAGCTCACGGAAAAGTTCTGGGTGCTTCAGAGGAAGCTCCACAACCTCACGTATCTCCTGTATCTGCTCCTTTAACCCGCCAATATCGGAGTACCGCACCGAGGGTCTCTCGATGACTTCCATTCCTCTAACATAAGGATCTTCCCTGCTAGGCAGTATCTCAACTATTGTTGAGCCCCGTTGATTTAACGCTACTTTCGCCCCAGGTCTTAGCTGCGTCTTGTCTACCTCCCCTGAAACGCTGACAATTAAGTGGGGACCCGTTGTGCTCTTTACTATGGCCCTACCGTCAGGCAACACTTCAAGGAGTGTGCCCTCAATAAGTGGGGTCGACATCAACTTCTCTATTTCACGTTTGTAGTAGCCGAGCTCGCTACGTAAGTAGTTAACCTCAGCTTCAAGTTCCTGTACACGCATCTCAAGGTACTTCACATAATCTGTTACACCGCGCCTACGCACACTGAAGTCAACGTCCGACAAATCACCCACCACTATTAAGTATGTTGCTAGAAAACCTAAAATACTAAGGGCCATAATAACCAGAGTTTCTTAAGTTTGGAGTAACTAAGCTATATTAGCCTAGAGGCCGGCATATGATCCTAGGGAAGGCTGATATCGTGAGCCCCAAACCTGATATAATACACTGTGAGATGTGCGGCCGTCCGATGAGGAGGAGAGATTCTAAGGTAGTGTATATTGAGGGTGCTCGTCTTGTCTTATGCCCGCAATGCTACTCAAGAGTAGCAAAACGAGCTGTGAGGGCGGAAGTTAAGAGCGCAACTACTAAGAAAGTGAGTGCCACAAGGGCTGCAAGGAGACCTGTACGAAGGGGGCTAAGGCTTGAAAACTACGAGGTTGTAGAGGATTACGCTAAGCGGGTAAGAGAAGCTAGAGAGCGACTGGGTTGGACACAAAGGACCCTCGCCGAAGCTGTGAGGGAAAGTGAGAATGTTATAAAGAGGATAGAGTCAGGCAGACTAACCCCCACCATAGAATTAGCTATGAAATTGGAGAAAGTACTAGGTATTAAGTTACTTGAACCTATAGTTGACAGTGACTTTACCGGATCCTTGGACAGAGTAGGTAGTCCCTCAAAGGAACTCACACTAGGAGACATAGTTTCCATAAGAAGGAGGGGAAGTAAGGAATAATGAATTGGCTTCACAGAAGAGCCGTGCTAATATCACGCGAGGATGACCTTGAGGAAGCATTAGCGCTCATAAGGTGCTTGAATGACGTAGATGTCATTAAGATAGTGAGTCTTAGGAGAAATTACAGAGTTGATAACAGATCCTACGTAAGAAAAGGTAAGTTGGAACAGCTCAAACGGGAACTCGAGTCCCTTGAGTACAAAGTCAATATTCTCTATGTTTACGATGTTCTGAAACCTCGTCAGGTAGTGAACCTAATGAGAAATTTGAGAGTCGATGTCAAGGATAAGGTAGGTCTTATACTGGAGATCTTCGCAGCGCATGCAGGATCCAAGGAGGCTAAGCTACAGATAGAGATGGCTGACATACTACATAAGTTACCTCTCATTAAGGAATGGATCAGAAGAGCTAAAATGGGAGAGCTACCAGGCTTTATGGGTCCTGGAAGGTACGCTGTTGATGCTTACTATACGCACATGAGGAGAAGGCTCAGTAAAATAAAGCGAGAGTTAGAGGAATTAAGAGCACGTAGGACTTTAGCTAGGTCGCAAAGAACCAGAAAAGGTATGCAACATGTTGCTATAGCAGGGTACGCCAACGCCGGTAAGACTACTTTGTTTAACAGAATCACATCTGAACATAAGCCGGTGGGGCCTGAGATGTTCACTACTCTTACCCCTAAATCAAAGGCTACCTTACTGAATGGCAAACGCGTTATATTCGTTGACACGGTAGGGTTCATACGCGACGTCCCTCACGAGGTAATAGAAGCTTTCTACGCTACGTTGGAGGAGATAGCGTTTTCAGATCTCACCATACTAGTTTTAGACTCCTCCGAGAATCCCTCTCTCCTATACAGGAAGCTCCTTTCATCGCTTAACACCCTAAGACGCATAGGGTATGTGGGTAAGCCACTAATCGTGGCGCTAAACAAGGTCGATGTGGTCGACGACGTTAGTATGCTCGTTAAGGATGTAAATTCCCTACTCTCAAAGCACTACTACTGGTCATGGCATGTCACACCGATTTCTGCTCTGAAGGGATACGGCATCAATGCCCTACTTAAGACCGTTTATAAATACTTGCAATCCTCAAACCTATGTAGAGATTATACACGATCCCTAACTTCGGAAATACCTGCAGAAGGGTAAACCACAATGAGTATTGAAGTTGGGGAGAGAAAAGTATACGTCCTTAGGATAGGGCATCGGCCTGAGAGAGATAAACGCGTTACAACACACGTTGGTTTGGTTGCTAGGGCATTCGGGGCTGATGGAGTGGTCATAGGGGATGTCATAGACGAGAAAGTAGTTTCGAAAATTAAGGGTATTTGCGAGAAGTGGGGACGTAAGAGCTTCTACGTGATCTCGGGTGTTAACTCGATGAAATACGCACGGAAATGGAAAGATAGAGGTGGCATCATTGTTCATTTAACAATGTATGGTCTCCACATAGACGACGTTATTGATTATATCAGGAGAGATCCCCGCGATATCCTAGTAGTTGTTGGGGCATCAAAGGTACCGAGGTTCTTTTACGACATCGCTGACTTTAATGTTGCTATAGGTCACCAGCCGCACTCTGAGGTAGCTGCACTAGCAATATTCCTCGATAGACTGTTTGAGGGCCGTGAACTACACTTTATTTTTTCTGATGCGAAGATATGTATCGAGCCATCACCTAAAGGTAAGAAGGTGACTATGTGTGACAGGAAAGGGGAAGGACAAGAATATCAATGACCTGCTAAGGTTCATTGAGAACTACATTGGGGAAGCGGGGAAGAAAGTATTCAAAGCCTTAATGAGTAGTGGAGATGAAATGCTTGATACAGAGATCATTGAAAAAACGAAATTAAATGAACAGGATGTAAGGCGAGCGCTTTACGAACTTCATAACCTTGGGCTAGTGGCGTACCGCAAGACCAGGAATCCCGAGGACAGCCGCTACATATACTTCTGGAAGATAGACACTGCTAGGATTAATCAGGTACTACTCCAGCGTAAGAAAGAGGTGCTAAACAAGCTCAAAGAGCGGTTAAGGTACGAGGAAAGTAACACGTTCTTCACATGCCCTGTTGATGGAGTTAGACTGACCTTCGATGAAGCCATGGAAACAGACTTCAAATGCCCGCGTTGCGGGAGCGACTTAGTGGCTGAGGATAATGAGTACTTTAAGGAGAGACTACGCGAGATTGTAAGGGAGCTTGAAGAGGAAATATCGCATGAGGAGCGACTACTTAGTAGTTGACCTGTTCTGTGGAGGCGGTGGATTTTCTCGAGGCTTTGAGGACGTTGGATTTACAACAGTTCTCGCTATAGATAATAATAGAGCTGCTGCCAGGACATTCGCCGGTAACTTTAGTGATGCCATAGCTCTCGCAGAGGATATACGCTCCCTATCTTGCGATGACCTGCTTTATTTACTGAATAGCAGACAGCCCAATATAGTAATAGGCTCCCCTCCCTGCGAACCCTTTACTGGTGCCAACCCGGCGAGGAGAAAAGAACCTTTAGATAGGTTATATAAGGATCCCGCAGGGCAACTTGTCCTGGAGTTCATACGCTTTGTTGAATGTCTTCAGCCAAAGGTATTTGTTATGGAAAATGTTCCGGCTCTCCTCGACGGTGACCTTAAGGCAGCACTTAGGGATGAATTCCGAAGAGCAGGCTTTAATGTTGTTTTTAATATTCTACGGGCTGAAGACTATGGAACCCCTTCTCACAGGGTTAGGCTGTTTGCATCGAACGTGCCCTTAAGGCCTAAGAAGCTACATCGTAAGATAAGTGTTTGGGAAGCCATACGTGACTTGCCAGAACCGTCGGAGGACCCTATAATACCTAATCACGACAGACCTCCTAGGCTAAGTAAGAGGAAGCTTAAGCGTGTAACTAGGTTGCGTTGGGGAAGTTCAGTAGTACTTTATGAAGGCGCTGGAGGTCGTCGGTTACCAAACTTGATCCGGTTACACCCTCATAAATTAGCACCAACCATACTTGGGTGTTCAAGGTTCATACATCCGTTTGAGGATAGGCTTTTGACGGTACGTGAGCAGGCCCGACTTATGGGATTCCCTGACGACCATGTATTTCTCGGAGGCAGAGACGAACAGTATAACCAAATTGGGGAGGCCGTCCCACCAACTATGGCTAAAGCTATAGCCTCACACATACTCAATTTATTGAGGTGAGAGGGAAGTGCTTGATAGCATAGTAATTTGTATTCATAACGTTGCGTCGCCGCAGAGACTCATAGATCTAGCGAAAGTAGTTTTCGGCTTGGGTGATATGAATGTACTTGTAGCGTCAAGAATAACGGGTATGGCTGCCCAAACAGGTGTTCCTGAAGTCATGAGGTATGCATACAAGTTAAGAAAGAGTTTCTTGGTTTTCCCGAGTCTTCAGGACGCTATAGACTTGCTAAAACCTGACGAGGTATTATTGCTTGTTCCGGAGGGCTTTCCTGAAGCGGAAAGCTTGAATTCAAGGACTACTCAAGCTACTCAAGATAAAAGGCTCCTTCTTGTGATTAGCGGTTCTGAGGACGGCTTTACCCGTGCGGATCTTGGCTTAGGGGATGCCGTGTATCTACCAGGTGTTAAGGAATTTCTTCCATCAGTTGCACTAGTAGCGATAGCTTTGTGGATCTTAAGGCAATCACTCAGACAACCTAGGAGAGACTTATTCTAAAGGGATTTACAAGCTTTTAACGCAGTTAATTATACAACTTTTAAGGTCTGTCCTCTCAATTAAGACCTGAGCCGGCATAATGAAAGCCGGAATAGTGGTAGCACCTTGCTATGCATCGTGATAGCATTGCTTCTTACGATCACAAATGTACCGGAAAACTACATAACTAGCACTCAGAGTCTATATAGCCTGCCACGACCACGTTCGCCAGTAGCAGTGATGAAGCGAAATTAGTGGACGCAGCGAATTACGGAGGGTGTTGGCACCTTAATAGTTTGCCCTCAGAGGTTTTCGTGTCTAGGGCAGACACGATAGCGTGGTAGCTAGGGTAAGCACTACTGTCGAGTTTTTAAGCACGCGCAACCATGCCCATATGGTAACAGGAAGAGGACTGCAGACACACTTTCAAATGCCAAAATAGTTAACGCGAATCTAAGACTGAACTCACGGGTCATTACTTATGGGAATCGGAATACATGTGCTAACTGTAATACTCGGTATACATACTTACATTGTTTTGGAATATTCAGTACCTCAATCTCAGTAATACATAACAGCTCTAAACTGGGACACCTTGAAGAGTTATGTGGAGATAAGACTTAAGCCGAGGAAGTGTTCTTTTTTATTACTGTTCTACTGTAAAATTAATACATAAGAATTATACACCCTCTAGTATAAGAGGTTACTGACAGGGGCACATCACCGTGGCTTCAATCTACAGGAAAAACTGGAATATGAACACGCGTAGAAATGGCGTCGACATCATGATAAGTATGCTTAAATTTATCGACAAACAAGGGTTTGCATTAAAGACGCACATACTGTACAACGTGAACCTGAATTCGAGAAGTCTTGAGAAATTTTTAAGGAAATTAATGGAAGCCAACCTAGTAATGACGGTCAAACGCAATGGGAGAGAGCAGTTCCAAGTAACAATGAAAGGAAAACTATTTCTGAATTACATAGATAGAGCACTTACCATGTTAGAGGAAAGCGGATGCATCGAAACCTCCAGGTTAAAGTCCTCAATTAGAAAAACAGTAGGTCTCAAAGACGAAGTAGAAATTAAGGAAGGAATAGTACGTCACGGAAAAAGCGGTGCACGCCATATATTGAACATGGTCATGGAAATACGTTCAAAGACCGGTAGCACTCAAGAAGTATATATTAACGTTCTCTGTGATAATGTTAATTTAACGGACGCTGTTCTCTCCCTGGGCTCAATAGTGGCGGTCTCTAGAGACGTAGGTCTACCAGCTATAATGATAGTACCCTCAAGAATACACTCACAGCTCTCAAACCTAGTAACACAGATACAAGCAAACAGTAAGTCTCCAGGCATAGTAATACTTGGAAAGGAGGAATGGGAACTTCTAGAAGATACTCTAGTTAGAGCAATAAGGTTTTTCGAATAATACCTTTCTATCATGAACTAACACTCATTACAGGCAATTTTTCAGGAAGCAGGGTAAGTTATTGACAACCACTAATCCCTAATAGGCGAAGGGAACTGTCGCATAGACCGTGTGAGGTGGTAGCCGGGCGGGGATTCGAACCCCGGTCACGGGGGCTCTTCCCATGCAGCCGGGTCCAAAGCCCCGCATCCTTGGCCGCTAGACGACCCGGCTCCGGATAACAGCATAATATCGCGGGATTTAAGGTTAACCTTTAACTTGTATGTGGTTCTTTTAATTAGAAAGTATAGACGAATGACAGTTAAAAATTAATCTATTAGCCCTCAGAGACTGGAGGGTTGTGTCCTGGGTCATAGAGATACGCTTTGTAATTTATTACGCCACCGTAGTTGGCTACGAAGCTATGATTAACTATCATTGGTTCCGTGCCCGAAGGCTTCGTAGGATCAAGTACTCCTATGGAGGCAGGCTCTACTGTGTAGGTTACGAAGGGCAAATTCACTCCCACGTTTTCATTGTATGTTTTAACTGTACCGGTACCAGGGTCTGTGAGGTCAGAGGAACAATAGGCGGCACCCAGAGACCCTGAGTATGATATGCTTGCGCTAATACCACTTAGCCCAGAAATACTGAAGCTAATTGTTCCTCCGCAAACTAGGTTTTTAGGTCCCCAATCCCATAGTACTTGACCCGGATAAGTGTCGGTGTTCCAGTCTGTTACCGTAGTGAACTTCACGTCACCAAATGTGGAGGAGATAACCCATGCTCTTTGCGAGTGTATGTTGTACGCAAGGTAGAACTTGTAAGTTTTCCCACCGGACGTGGCTTCAGCATAGTAGTATTCTGTCTTAACCCACTGGTCGCCCAGTAGAGTAGAGTGCTTCCAACCAACATAACCCAAGAGCCTGAAACCTTCCATCCTAGTAATGCTGTTTCCGTCTATGTCCTCGGCCTTTGCGACATCAGGGGTGTTTGTGAGGATACAGGAAAGTAGGGCTATGTCTCTAACAGGGTTCGTGGTGTTCTCAATTACAAAGATGCCTGTACCAATGCCCCACTTTGTATGCACTATGGAAACAGCGATGGCGGTAGCCCTGAAGATCCTGGGATCAAGGGGAACAGCTCTATAGGGATCTTTGTTCTTTAAGCTAACGCTGGTGTCAACTAGAAAAACTCTGGGGTAGATTTAACTGTATCCTAGAAGCTTTAGCCATACGTCGTAGAAGTTCTGAAGGCTACCTTCCCCATCAGCGAACGCAATTATCATTAGTCTCTTTCCCTTGGTCATCAGTGATGAAAGACTTACGAAAAGGTTATGGTCGCTAACAATGCTGGCAAACAGTTCCTTAGATGAACCCGCTATAACGACACTGCCGAGCTGAGACGAGCTTTTTATTAACCCTGTAAGCGACTCGGCCTTTAACCTAGGTAGCACGTCCACACGACCAATAGTCTTTAGTGCTGTGACATTGATAATACGTCCTAGCTTACCTACGACAATAATCTGTCCTAAACTGCATGAACTAAATAGCTTGATATCCTCATTCCTTAGGTACCCATATGGTAACGCGCTTGTATTATTGTAAGGTTGCAGATTAATAGAGAGCACTAGCGACGCAGTAATCAGGGGAACGACTATTAATACGACAATAATAGCCTTCTTATTTTCTAGGATTTTTTGGCTGTTTTCCGAACTGTTCTTAGCATCGCACACATGAAGATATCACCATTGAATATCTTAATGAATAGAGATTATATAGGTAATTTACCTTAACCACTGAGCTTTATGGTTAAAATGCAGGTATAGATCACTTTCTTCACAGAGGAACTCATTAGAGTAAAACCATAAGGGTTTAGCACTATTGTATTGGTTCTTAGGAAACCTTTGGTGGGCCCGCGGGGACTTGAACCCCGGACCTCCGCCGTGTGAGGGCGGCGTCCTAACCGGGCTAGACGACGGGCCCCATTACCCTCTAGAATGAGGCAGGATATTAAGTCTTACCTTACGTCTTGCTTAATGGTTTAGGGAGGATAGGTCTGTAGCTTAGGTCTGTATGTTGTCTCTATATTTTTGTTCTAAATTATATCTGCACAACACTTTATACACATATACACTCAAGGATACTTGCAGGTAAAAAGCCATGAATAGAACACAAATCTTCAGTCTCGCGTCACTCGCGCTACTTATTGCCTCAATAGGCGCGGTAGCTGCGATGTGGTCCGAGACCCTAAAGGTGAACGTGAACGTGAACACCGGCGAAGTGGATGTTAAGTGGAGTAACTGGAGCTGCAATGACGTTGGCGCCGACCCTCAGATCCCGAATTCGGACTTCAGCAATAGTGAGGGTAAGGATGTGGCTAAGTGTTACGTGCAGGCAGAGAAATACGATGAAGAAGGCGACGTAATTAAGCTAAATGTCACAATAACAAATGCTTACCCAGGTTATCACGCAGTAATAACGTTAGTAGTTGACAACATAGGGTCCATTCCTGTAAAGCTGTACAGTAGCAGTATAGGCGAGTACCCGACATCAGCGCTCTCCGTAAGCTTAGATAAGCCTGAGAGCACACAGATACATCCCGGCGATAATTCGACATACACGCTGACCGTAGACGTATTGCAGGGTGCAGAGGAGAACCAGAGCTACTCATTCGAAGTGACTCTGGTCTTCGCTCAGTGGAACGAGGTATCAGGAGACTAAACCACGCTAATGAGTAATAGGTAAATTAAAATGAATAAAATTTTGAATGAAAATATTCAATAATATGCGTATAGGTGTGAAAAATGAGTAACGCATACATACTAAAACCCGTAGCCTACACGCTACTAATAGTAGCCATAATAACAGGAGCCTTAGCTATGTGGTCCGAAACCCTGAAAATTAATGTGAACGTAAATACTGGCGAACTACACTGGAGGTTCAAGCCGGGCTCCGAGATAATAAAGGACGAGTGTGGCACAGGAAGCTTAGATTGGAACGCCACGTACCTGACTAACGGATCAATAGGTGCAGAGAGAATAGATGATGCAAAGGATGTAGGATGTACATCAGCACACTTCTACGACACTAATGGGGACGGTGACCTAGATACTCTGAACATAACGATACATAACGGATATCCATGGTACTACACTCACGTGGCCTTTGCCGTGGAAAATGATGGAACCATACCGCTGAAAATATGGAAAGTAGTGATACACGGGCGAACAACTTATGAGATCACGAGCAGCACCGGTATGAGGTTAGACCTCACGGGCGACGGTAAACCAGACGTGCTGATATGGTGGGGCGACAACTTCGGGAAGCAGCTCCACCCAGGAGATTACGCTGACATTAGCCTTGAGATAGTAGTGTTACAGGATGCTCCAGAAAACGCTAACCTCACGATATCGATAACAATGTACGCTATACAGTGGAACGAATACGACAGTGCAATGTCCTCTACCGCAATCCCTGTATAAAAGAGCAAATACTCAAAGCATGTAGGCCCGTAAGTGAAATAGCGTTTTTCTCGTAAGTTTATGTATATATTTTGAACTTATATACTTAGATAACAAAACTGAAGTAAGGGGTACTGAAGCACTGTGTATGACTTGAGTAACTACACGGAGAGGAAAAGTGTATTATTTACCCTAGGTACGTTTCTAGCAATACTTGCTTACTCTGTAACCTTCGCAGAATTAAGAGGGATGTCAGCATACGTTGTACCTGCAATTGTCTGGCTATTGGCAGCAGTGCTGCTAACAAAATCAACAATAATGATTAGAAACAGCATAAAGGATAAGTTATTCGTGATACTTTTGATACTGCTATCACTACGTTTTACTACTGATGTGATTACTGGCTTAAGTTTAGGCTTCGGGCTTAACTTACTTTCAGTAAGCATTACTAACATCGTGATCAACATATTGAGAACCTTACCCATGATTGTAGCCCTTGAAAGCTTGCGTACGACCCTCACCTTCCGTATTGATAAGCTATGTGGTTCCAGAAAACGGGCACTCTTAATTATCGTGATTACCATCGTCATGGCTTTAGCCTACGTTCCCATAACTAGGTTACTTTCACTCCTTCCACTAACCACAGGAGGGACTGTACAGTTCATTGTTAACAGATTATTTCCGCTACTAGTGGAGAGTGCTGTCCTCACTGCACTAGCATATATTGGCGGCGCGATCTTTCCAGTAGTCTACATGTCATTAGTTAAGGCTTACATATTCATCATGCCCGTTCTCCCTGTTCAACAGGGTCATGTCAGGCCCCTAGCATACATACTGACGTCATTACTTCAGCTAGTGATACTATGGGCAATACGAAGTAAACGTATGAGCTTTAGAGAGGTTTACGATTCACTTTTAAGTAAACGCGCAGGGATGTTGAAGAGGGTAATTCACGTAGCAATGACTGCGTTTAACATCGTCATAGCTGGAGGAATGTTATTCCTTTTAGTTACTGGGGGGAGATTAACAGTAGTCACTAGCGGCAGCATGACCCCAACGCTCAATGTAGGGGATATAGTAGTTGTTACACCAACGCAAAACCTGCAAAATGGCACAATAGCCGTTTATGTTGGGGAGAGGTCCCTAGTTATACACAGGATCGTCGGTGTAACTATGGGTAATAATGGAACGATACTTTACGTTTTCAAAGGAGACGCTAATGATGATATAGATCCCAACCCAGTACCTCGAGAATACGTAATGGGGAAGATGTCATTTAAAATACCATCATTAGGCCTGCCAGTAGTGCTACTAACAGAGAGTGTTGGGGGATTCTCCACAATGTCTGCACTACTCATATCACTCACGGTGCTTCTGTATGCCCTCATGCTAGAATCGGAGGTCATGAAACTTTGGTAAAAAGAAGCATAACTAAATACGCACAAGCGTGTTCAATAATACTACCTGTGCTACTCGCACTGACGTTAGTGAACTTAGTTCTAGCATATAGGACACCTGAATACAAGGTATATACGGTCAACAACTATAGAGTAGAACATGTTGTTGAAGTTTCGTACAACGCTTCAGTTAAGCCCTCTTTGCTTTACGGCAATAAAAGTACGGTGGGAAACAATGAACCTCTTTACACTAGACTGATAAAGGAGCTGAACATATGCTTCCTATACAATACCAAGTCAGATCCACCCGCACTTAGTAACAATTACAAAACATCGCCTGTTGCGACACTGAAAAGTGAAGGCTGGGAAAAAGCCCTGAACCTCAGCAAAACATTACGCAGAGACGATCAAGAGGAAAGCCTTATCGCGTGTGTAAACATAAACTTCACTAAAGTGTTAAGAGACATCACGATAATCGAGAAAGAAATAGGTGTTAGGCAGGATAAGCACAACGTAACGATAAGGATGGATACATCAATTGAAACTATATTACCCGACAGAACACTGCGTACAAGAATGACTCCCACCGTAATACTCCAGATCAATGATGATGGAAGAACTTACGTAATAACCAAAGGTCTAAGGGACGTAAAGGAAGATTCAACATTAATGAAGTCACCAACAACCGTAAATGTAATGGGTTTCATAGTACCTACAACGTCAGCTAGGGCTACACTACTGCCACTCACTATAGTATTAGGGATAGCTACAGCAACATCCATAGGATTACTGCTACGGCGAGGAACAGAAGAAAAAAGAGATCTCGAAGAAATCTTGAGAGAGCGCCTTAAGGGCAAATTAATCAAAGGAACAGTAGATAGCACAAGTACTATAGAGGTAACACTTCATGATGTAGAGGATTTCATAAGCGTCGCAAACGAACATCGCAGTGATGTAATATACGACCAGTCAAGCGGGAAGTACTATGTTGTAGATCTGGGCACAATATATTCGTTGGACAGTGGCAACTCGCAGTTAAGGAAACACCGTGACTTTCGTAAAACTACGTGATTAGGTCTATCATACTCGTTAATGCAATTTCTGCTACCTTACAGAAGCAGAAGGTATCAAAAACAAAGCTAGGGAAAGAAGGGTTACGAACTTGAGTTTTGGAGCCGGGGGCGGGATTCGAACCCGCGGAAGAGCGGGTTACTACGGGCCCACACGCACCACTGCAGCCCGCCGCCTTAGACCACTCGGCCACCCCGGCCCCGTGATAGTCGTGTTTGCGTGGGCTATAAAGTTTAATTCCTGCTAGTGAAGGTACGTAGGGTTGCGCACGGGTGGTGTAAATGGGATACAGTAGGAAGTCCCTAGCAAAGGTAATAGCACAGTTACGTGAACATGGAATAGATGGTGTTGTAATAGGTAGTACTGCGTACATGCTACGTTTAGGTTTCCATGAATTAGAGGATGACGTAGATTTATTTACTACAAGCATAATGCCGTCCTTTGACGAAGACAAAGTGCTTAGTGCTGCGGAAAGCCTCGAGTGTCTCTTAGGTCAGAACGAGTGGGGCGGTCCTCAGCTTAGGTGCCCTGTTAATGGTGAGGAGATCACAGTTGAATTACATGAGAATATTTACGACTTTTACGTACCTCAGGAGATACTTGATGACGCTGAAACCTTATCTGTAGCTGGTGTTAATATGAGGGTAATACATGTTGAGGATTACCTAGTCCTAAAGGCTAAGGCCGGCCGCGACCAAGACTTAGAAGATCTCAGGTATCTATCTGACTTAATTAAGAGCGGAAAGCTCAAGATACACAAGGGACTACTTCACCAGAGGCTTTCCCTCTTCGATGAATACGAGTCTAAATTAATAATTAAAAGGCTTAAAGATTCGGGAATCTCTATGTAAAGACTAGGAATAAAACATTAGAAGGGCCTATACGGATTACCTGCCTAACTTCTTTCTCTTAGGCCTCAAGTCCTTACTTCCGCATCTGCGACACTTTCTAGCCCCCATGGGGTTCAGGGCCCCACATTTACGGCAAACCATTTTATTCAGCACTCTTGCTTCAACGATTTTTAGCAACTTCGAATCCGTTATAGGCATTCTCTCACCTCACCCTGCCCTTAGGTTAGCTGAGAAACTTTAAAGCCTTACCTTACCCCCTTTAGGCAAGTATAAAACGCGAAAGGTTTAAAGGTTAGATCCAAGTGTGGTTAGTGAAAACAAAGTTGAGTGGCGAGTTGATACGAAGTGAAGATACCGCTAGATCATGTATGCGTGCGGACGGGTGTGTTGTGTCCTAGATGTCAGCGCCTAGTGGAGAGTGGAGAGGTAGAAAAGTACGAAGTAGATGTTATGAGAGAGTTACTGAATTTAGAGGAAAGACCTGACTTTAAGTTTCTTAAGGATGCAAAGTATGTTAAGTCTATACTGACCCGTAACATGTTAGTACTCATCATAGAGGCCGCAGACTCAAATATCCATCCAAGAACGCTTGGGAGATTAGGAAGGGCATTAAGTGAAAGATTGAATACTAAGGTGAGAGTTATCAATAAAGCTCACGGAGAACTGCGTGAAATAGCACGGCAACTCATGTACCCAGCAAGGGTTATTGGCGTGAATACCCTATGGTTGCCTGACGGAACTGTCGAGCATATTGTGAGAATACCTAGGTCAGACAGCAGATACCTTCCAGCAAATACTGCTGTGTTAGAGGACATACTTTCTAGGATAACAGGCATGAATGTTAGAATTAGGACGGGAATCTAAGTTAGCTTTAATCCTTCTCTCAGGAGTTCACGGAGCAGTACACTAGCATACGTCGCTGGACGTAACGTAAAGCGTAATGAAAGCTTCTCCTCATTAATTACTTCCCAAGCTAGGTTACGAACGTTGAAGTATGTTTCTCTCGCTCCGCTACGCAAGAATTTCCTGAACTCACTGGGGGCCTTGAAGCTTACTTCCTTCATTATTGATATGATGTAGCGCGTACATTCATCCTTGCTTAACCCTGGCTTAGGTAAAGGAAACACCTCGCATCTAGATACTAAATTATCTAGCCCATCCGAATATGCTATTGCTTTACTTAATGCAAGGTTAAACAGGTAAGCCTGATATGCTTCAATGAAGAACCTTAAGTACCATTGGCCTAGGGTCATTAGGGCTTCTTTAAATGTTTTGCCACGCATAATAGCTCTCAGCACTCGGCGTTCCAAGCGAAAAGATTTCGGGAATAGTTTGTAGGATTCTTTTAAGTAACCATTTGCGTAAGCTCTCCTTGCCCTCAACACCCTCCATGATTCCCTATCTATTGCTACAGGTGCTAATAGGGCATCAACAGCTTCTTCGTAGCTTCCCTCTAGGAGCTTCTGCCCAATAATGTGAGATACGGGTCTCCTGGTTCCAAATCTCTGATATCCATAAAAGTTAGGGAAAGGCGCAACCGATGCTATTTGAAGGACTTTGCGTAATGTACTCCCTTTCACACGACCAATGTTATCTACGGTAACCTCGAACACGTTACCCTCTAAGTCACCACGTTTTATCATGAATTGCCTAACGTCCTTGAAGTAGAAGCGGGCAGCACCGTCCAGAAGCACATATTTTTTCCTCAAATGAAGCCCGGGCCTACATTTAACGGTCACGTACTGGCATGCAAAAGCATTAGTATCCTTCAAACCAGCATAACCCGCCTTCACACCTATCACCCGCATGAGTGCGTCAACAGCGTCTTTAGTTGAGACACTTACCTTACACAATACATACCTGACAGACTCCCTGTGCTTACATATATACTCCCCCTCAGCATTGCTTAATGGCAATGCTACTGACCCATCATCCCCGACTTCAAATACCTTAAATGATGTTGGCGTAAATTTGAAAGTAATTCCCGAATCTATGTAAACTTCTGGTCTTCCATAGACAGTCATACCCACAAATTTATCCAAGCTATTCCTACTGACTTCATAAGCGGACAATACTCATCCCTTATCAAAGAAGCTTCAGACTTCCCGTTATTCTATCCACGAATTCGGAAGGAGCCGGACCTATGCCTACGGTCGTTAATGTCCCTGGAGGAAGTTCCGTATGGCCAGCATCTCTTATGACAACCGCAGGCAACCCCATACTTTTTGCTTTATTGTAGTAGAAAAGAAGATCCTCCTCCGCACCACCCCTTAGGACAACTTTCTTTTGACCTTCATCAAACCACTTATCGAACCACTCTCGTCTTAATCTATAGGTTTCAAAGGCTGCCGCAACTGCAGCATGCGCTACTTGCGCAGCTAGCTTTCCTCGACTCATCCTAATGTCCGTTCTGACGAGTATTACTTGCTTAAGATCCATTTTCTTCACCTAGCTCATTTCATGAAGACCTTGAATTGATGTTATTCTTCTCCTCATTACTTAGTTTTAGAATAACCTCTTTGAGTATGGATAGTTTATTACTCTCTTTGCATTCTATGTAGCACTGTTGATCAAGAATATCCATTGTCATACATTTATCATGACATTTCATTACATAGGTTCTGGGATCTACCTCCACTATGAATAACCCTTTTCTAGGATCTAAGACATTTACCCTTAACACATGGTGTAAGTTATTTTGCCGTAATATCTTGCTAACTATCTGATGCTCATGCTTCGAAAAAATAAAGAAACCTGCTTCACTAAATGCCTTAATCATCCTATCCTTTACTGACTTAAGCTCCCCTGTTGGTGATGATAGCATACTTTTTCACCGGTAATCTCAGTTTCCTGAAGACACACTTAACGAAATCCACTACATCCTTACCAGCTAAATACTTAAAACGTACCTTCAATTTCCTGTAAACCGCTTCGCCTAAAATTACTCCCTTAGAATCAATTACCTTAACCTCCCCTTTTACATGTCCTCTATTATTTAACCTAACATCTAGAACGACCACTACAGCATCCTCCGGAATTTTGATAGTCTCTTTAAACGCATCACCTACAGCGTAAAGGCCTTTAATCCTCTCTTTCCTTACCACGCTATATTTAAGTTCCTCACACTTCCCTTTAAGAACGTAAAATAGGACCCTCCTCCTATGTTTACCCGTCCTGCTACGAGTATTCTCCTCTAAGACATTAATCGTGTTGCTCAAATATCAACACCCTGCCTACACTTAATAACTATGAGTCCCCCACACTTATGAGCATATTTTGAGATTAGAAGTAATTCACAGTATCTTTGTAAGTCCATGGATAATCTTGAGGGGCCCTGCAACCTTCTCACTAGTTTACCCTTGGAGTCATACATACTTATCTCTGCAATGAGATCCTTACTGTATGTAAGGTGAATTACTATGGTCTCCACCTTCATACCCCTATTTTAACCTAGGTATACTAAGTATTTAATACTCTTAATATGACTGCATGTAACCTCAGGAGGTATTTGAAGAATACCTACAGCAACCTTTTTAACCCTAAAGTCAAGGGAATGCCGTGACTGACTTGAAGACCTTTCCTGTAGCCGGGTGTGAATTGAATGACTAGGTATAGACGGTATTCTAACCCTTATAGTGTAGATGTCCAGCGTTTCAGCATATATCATAGAGAAGAGCGAGGCGTCAGGAGATCCCTGCAGGTTGGCGATGAAGTAAATGTAGTGATTAACGAAATGGATGAACTAGGTCGTGGCGTAGTTCATTATCGTGGGGTTCGAATAGTTGTACCGAAAGCCGTTCCAGGAGAGAAAGTTAGAATTAGAATAACCAGAATTAACGGTAATGCTGCGCAAGCTACTGTCATCAAGAGGATTGCTGAACCCAAACGATAGAGAGAAGAGTAATGCAACGATGAATCTATTTTTAATCAGGTAGCGTAATCTATTTCTTAGGTGATCAACTCTGTCGTCAGCAAGGCCTAGGAAAATTCTTGCAGAGTTATTATGGGCTGAGAAATACAGGCCTAGAAGCCTCAAGGAAATAGTCAATCAAGAAGAAATAGTGCGTAGGTTAGAGTTATTTGTAAAAGAGAAGAACATGCCGCACCTGCTATTTGCCGGGCCGCCCGGAACGGGTAAAACTACAGCTGCTCATGCCCTTGCTCATGATTTGTATGGTGAAGATTATAGAATGTACATGCTTGAGCTAAACGCTTCAGACGAGAGGGGCATCGATGTAATTAGAACAAAAGTAAAGGAGTTCGCCAGAAGTAAATTGCCAGCGAACATACCATTCAAGATAGTCCTGTTAGATGAAGCAGACAATATGACTGCTGACGCACAGCAAGCGTTGCGAAGGCTTATGGAGATGTACGTTGAGGTAACACGCTTTATTTTGATAGCCAATTATCCGAGTAAAATAATCGAGCCAATACAGTCTAGATGTGCCGTATTTAGGTTCGTGCCTCTAAGGAAGGAAGACGTGATAGCCAGGCTAAAGTGGATTTGTGATCAGGAGAGAGTCAAGTGTAATGAAGACGCCCTTGAAGCCATCTACGACATCTCCGAAGGGGACATGCGTAGATCCATAAACATACTCCAGTCATCATCCGCGCTAGGTGAAGTAACTGTCGCAAACGTATATAAAGTTGTTGGCCTGGCCCATCCGAGGGAAGTCAGAGAAATGATTAAGACGGCACTTCAGGGCAACTTCCTTAAGGCAAGAAATATGCTCAGAAACTTAATGGCTACTTACGGTCTCTCAGGAACTGACATAGTTAAACAGATGCACAGGGAAATCTTCAGTTCGGAACTTGACATACCAGAGCCTGTAAGAGTGGATATTGCTGACTATATAGGAGAAATACAGTTCAGGATCGTGGAGGGGGCCGACGATGAGATTCAGCTGAATACACTATTAGCGAGGATAGCAATGTTAGGTAAAAACCTGAGGAGGAAGCAAAAATAATGTTTTAGGCAGCAAAAGGTGCCTCAATCATGCCTAGACTCCCATGGGTGATAAAGTACAGACCGAAACGTGTTGACGATGTCGTGAATCAAAATGAAGCAAAGGCTGTAACACTTAAATGGATAAAAAGTTGGGTTGCAGGCAATCCGATAAAGAAAGCCGCGCTGTTCAACGGGCCTCCAGGATGCGGTAAGACGTCCCTCGTGGAGGCATTAGCTAATGAATTCGGCTACGAATTAGTAGAAATGAACGCCAGCGACTATAGGAGAGCAACTGATATAGAGAGAATAGCTAAAGTCGCAGCAACGCAGCGTGGACTTACTGGTCGAGGGAAACTTATATTGCTTGATGAGGTGGACGGTCTCTCGAGGCTAGCTGATGAGGGCGCTATACAGGCTATACTTGACCTAATTAAAATAACCAAGAATCCTGTAGTGATGACCGCTAATAATGCATGGGAGCAGAAGCTAAAGCCTATAAGGGACGCATCTCTCATAGTGAACTTCAGGAGGCTCACTAAGACCGACGTTAAGAGGGTCTTAAGAAGGATATGTGAACTCGAAGGAATACTGTGCGAAGAGGATGCAATTAACTTCATAGCTGAAAGAGCTGAGGGTGATTTACGCTCAGCAATAAATGACTTAGAGGCCGTAGCTGAGGGGTTCGGCAAGGTAACGCTGAAGGTATGTAAGGCGGTACTTAGGTACCGTGATAGAGTCTACGCTCCTTACGAAGTCGTGCGTAAGATATTCATCTCTAAGTACGCTTGGCAAGCACGGCAGGCAGCATCACAAACGGATCTATCACCCGATGAGTTAATGCAGTGGATTAACGAGAACTTACCACTTCAAATCACTGACCCGGAGGACTTATGGAGGGCATACGAAAAACTTTCGCGCGCCGACGTATTCTTCGGACGGATAGTGAGGAGCGGATCTTGGGATCTACTACCATACGCTATAGAATTAATGACTGCAGGGGTAGCACTCTCTATAATTAACGATCCTAGAGCTAGATACAAATGGATTAGGTACCAATTCCCGCAAAAGATTCTGCTCATGTCTAGGACTAAGGAAATGAGGCAGCTACGAGAACGGATAGCCGAGAACATAGGTCGCCGCATATTAGCTTCCAAGAGGAAGGTAAAGAATGACGTACTACCGTATGTTAAAATAATATTTGACCGTAATCTTGAATACGCAGCAAGGCTTGCAGCTGGCTTAAATTTGGACGAGCACATGATAAAGTACCTTTCCCCACAAAATGCCGCAGTAATATCAAAGATGGCTGCTGAAATTTGGGAGGAAACAGCCAAGGAGGCTCTGAAAAAACATACTGAGTCGGCAAGGAAAGCTGAGGAGGATATTAAGCCACCTGAGAAACGTCATGAGACAGAAATTAGCAGTAACACCGCTGAGAAGAAAACTCGAAAGCGAAGAAAGAAAAAAGAGGTCAAAGGAAAAGGTCTCGATGCCTTCTTCAAGAAGTGAGTCTAGCAAATTTTCTGCTGAATTAATATTCACTCAATAACTCCTCAAGCAGTTTTATTCTCGGATCAATCCACCTCGGCCTATATATTCTAGCCCTACCTATTCTTAGTTCCTCGATAAGCCCCGCTCTAACTAAGAAATTTATATGGTGAATCACAGCTCTGTAATTCAGTCCCGTCATATGAAGTATCTGGGTTAAGTTAATTTCACCTGAACTTATTATTGCCTTAAGTATCTTAATGCGACCCTTGCTGGCAAGAACCTCCTCCATCTTAACTTTATTCTCATTCATTACATCATCAACCTCTTCTCCTCTATTACCTTATTCAATCTTTCAAGCAACTTGTTAAGGGGGGCTGCGGCGAAGCCCACGTAGGTGCTTCTGCCTCTTCTACCTTTCATACCTGTCTTTGTTATTATTATTCCTCTTCTCTTGAGGTCCATTACTAACATATATACCCTAGTATGTTTTCTAGGTTCCTCGCCTAGTTCTTCGCATATTTCACGATAGGTGCGTTCTATTTCCCCCATAGGTATGAAACTTTCCCCTGTTCTGTAGAGTGCCAGTATTATTGCCTTAAGGACCAGTATTTCATGTAATTCAAGATAGTATATTTTATCTAGTACATCTATTAGTGATTGATACTCCTGTGCAACGACTGCTCTAACATGATCTACGGTAACTCTTGATGCCTTTCCCTCCGCTAGTTCTTTATCAGCTAGCTTTCCTGCTGCATGAAGTATAGCTATAGCTTTCCTGGCATTACCATCCCCACCTGTATCATAACCTGTTATGCGGGCTATGCTTTCTACAACTTCATCATCGACAACACCTTCATAAAACGCTTCCTTTACTCTATCATTTAGTATGTCCATCAACTCAATTGTTGTATAGGGTTGAAACGCTATTACGTTTTCCATCAAGTAACTCCCTGTCATACTATCCAGTACAGCCTGGATACCTGCAGGTGATCCCCTAGTTACATAGATAAAGTTCAATCTCTTAATATCCTCCTTAAAGACATCATAGAACCTTAGCAACAGAAATCTTCCTGAGGGACTTGAAGACTTTATGAAGTATTCTATTTCATCTAGCGTCGCTATTACATACATATTCTCTCTTTCGAGCATTTTTAGAAGTCCTAAAGCCATTTCACGCGCTGACAAACCGCGGTCTGGCAGAGGTAACCCAAGTTGATTCTTAATATCCCTAAAAATAGAGGCTGGGTTAGATGACTTAGAGCAATTCACATGAACATATCTTAGGAGTATGCCTCTCCTTTGCATCATCCTGGAAAATGCCCTGCCAAATGCTATCGCGGTTGCCGTCTTACCTGTACCTACAGGACCTACGAGGACTACCCTAACGGAAGTTCTACCTGGGCTGTCAGAGAAAGCTTTGAAGAAAGCTGCTATTTTCCTCACATGTGTTTCTCTGTGAGGCAACTTCTTAGGAACATACTCTGGATATAACACTGATTCATCAATGAATACCGTAGGCCTCTTAATCTCACTTTCAATTAGCTTATCAATTTCAGGCATACTTTCACCTATCTTCTGACTTTAAGATACATTGATTCAATATATAGTTTACTGGAGAATTTACTGGATTCTTTAACATAAATGAAAGTAATATTTTAAGAAAACCCATAACATCTAGGTCTCAGATTCTCACCTTCGTCAACGCGTCTAGAACCACTTCAGCTGCCTTGTCTACATACCTATTCAACACCTTTGCGTCAGCGAAACCTAGATCCTCGACTAATGAGTCGCTTACCAGAAGTAGTGACGCCGTTTTAATTCCTTTCATAAGACCTACCAAGAATACCCCTGCGCACTCCATTTCCACAGCAACGACTCCTCGAGAAGCCCATTTCTTTGCGAAGTTTGGATCCTCCGCATAGAATGCATCACTGCTTAGCACAGGACCTAATTTATAAGTTAAGCCTCTCTCTTCTGTTGCGTCTACCAATGCTCTTAGTAAGCTGAAGTCTGGTACCGCAGGTGCACATATCTGCTCCTTGTAGTATTGATAATATGCTCCTCCAGGATAGTATGAAGCACCTGTAGGTATAACTACGTCGCCTATCTTCATCCCAGGTACCATAGCCCCACATGACCCTAGCCTAACCACGGCTTTAGCTCCTACCTGTATGAGTTCCTCAAGCACTATTAGTGCCGAAGGGACTCCCATTCCATGAGTGACTATTGAAACCCTTACTCCTCCATATTCTCCTGTATATGCAATCAACCCTCTATTCGTATTAACTAGGCGGGGTTTCTCGAGGAATTTCCTGCTAACATATTCAACTCTTTCAGGGTCGCCCGCCACTACAACTCTTTCAGCTATATCACCTTCATTTACCTTTAAATGAATGGGCACCGCAATATCCCTCGTACAATACTGTTCATTACAATTAATTATAAGTAACGCTTCTTAGAATCCCGTATTGATATCTGCTTTACTCGACCAAAGTCAGGGTGAAAATATAGTAAAATAATCTCTTAAACAATTTCTTATAGTAAAAATTCCTTGGCTCACGCATATTCTAAAATAATCCTTATATCAATGTATGAGGGGGTAGGGTGTGGGGGGATAAACTTTTAAATAGGGGGTACCCTATTTAAAGGGGGTTGGGGGGTAATGACGCAGGCAGAACAAGTGTACAAGGTAGGTGTTAAACCGGGATACAGGGTGTTTGGCAAGCATGTTTATGGTAATCTATACGGTTGCGACAGCAACTTACTGTCAAATCCCGATTACTTAGTAGGGGTTGTAAGGAATGCTGCACGTGAAGGCAAGATGACTTTACTTGACGTCAAAGCCTGGCACATTGTGCCGGGAGTCAGCGTTGTGGGTGTGATCCTAGAATCACATATAACCATACACACATGGCCAGAGCATTCCTTCGCCACTGTTGATGTTTATTCTTGCGGCAAACACACGAGCCCTGAGAGAGCTTTCATGTATATTGTGAGGGCTTTACGTGCATCGAGGTTTGACTACGAAATAACTGACAGGTCATACTTGGAATAGTTTTTCTCTTAAATGCAATAGTTGTTAGCCTTTGGTTAGCTTACACTAAGGATCCTTAAATGTTGAAAAGTCCCTATATCGAGTGGAGCGATATTGTCATGCGCATACGTGTAATTGGGGCTGGTGCAGCTGGATTATCTTTTGCGTTAGCAGCTACCACTGTCGGCTATCGGGATATACTCGTTTTCGAGGAACATTCTAGGGTTGGTGTTCCAAAACATTGTACAGGCTTAGTTAGCGAGACTACTGTACAGGCTTGGGGGAATATTGCAAGAAGTTGTATAATCAATAAGTTCCATGACTATATAGTTAGAGACGTAGAGAGACGAAACACTATTTACCTTAAGTTATTGGAGCCTGTTTACCTATTAAATCGAGTGAAGTTAGAGGAAGAACTTGCAGATACCATTTTATCGGCGGGGGGAATCATTAAATTTAGGCGAAGGATAAGGACAATTCACCCTCATCATAATGTCTTAATTGATCATGAGGGAAACCGTGTAGAGTATGATATCGCTGTAGTATGCGAAGGCGCACCTAGGATACTCGCAAGGAACCTTGGTCTTTATAGTAAGCCCAAAAATCTTGTCGGTATACAGCAATTAATTTCGCTTGGCAAGTCACCGGAAACAGTTATAGTATATGCTGACAGGAGGATTAGTCGTAACTTCTTCGGCTGGTGCGTTCCTGTCAGCGATAAGATGGCATTAATTGGTGCTGCTGACCATCATGGCTCTAACGCATACGCTGGAGTCTTAAGGATACTACGTGTACTTGAGAAGGAGGGTTATCAAGTGAGGAACGTCATTGAGCAGTTTGGTGGGCTCATACCTATTGATTTACCCCGCAGCCTAATTGCTGATAATGTGTTGTTCTTCGGCGATGCTGCTTCGCTTGTAAAACCGTTAACAGGAGGGGGCCTTTATGCTATCTCACGTGTTTTCCGTGCATTAACTAACATCCTTAAACACACGGATCCTAAAGAGCTTTCCCATGCTTTCATGGCAGAGATTAACATGCTTAAACGTAAGTTTAAGCTCCACAGCGTGATAAGGAGCGCCTTAACAGCACTTGGTGGATACGAAACCGCCTTAAAAATACTTTCAGCAATAGGAGTTCGCTTTATTAAAATTGAGGAGTACGACGACTTACTGACTGGTATGAAATTAGGCTCCTGGTAATGCCCAATGACCTTTAGCTTTTCTTTATGCTTTCCAGATACTCTTGTAAAATCCTGATGTTCCACTCGTGCTTACTCCTTCGCCTAGGGTCAACTGATAACCCGAGCTTCCTTGCCTCAGCGATTGTCAAGCCAACCTCCGCAAGTTCTAATTTACTAAATCCCCTTCCCTTGCGAAGACTAATTTCAATTCCCCTCATCTTAATCAGTCTCGGCCTCTTCACCAACGCGTCAACCACGGATCTATACACCCCCATCGCTTTCAAGGCTCGTTCCTCTAAAATATTTTTACCACTGCATAACACACAGCTACCTAGGTGAATGTTACGCCATCGCAGATAGCTTGTAGCGTGTGTAAGGCAAACCAAGCAATTTTCCTGCAACGTCACACAGGCAGGGCGCTATGCCTTGAGTGCCTACGTAAGGACCTAGTGGATAGGGTCATTACTGAAATAGCACGCAACAACATGTTCGACAAAGGAGATCGGTTGTTATTAGCGCTTTCTGGAGGAAAGGACAGTTACGTATTATTGGACATCATAGCTAGGATCCATGATCCTAAACTCCTTGGTGTGATAACCATAATAGAGGGTATTCCAAGGTACAATCGTGTGTCGAATATTTCATGGATAATAGAGAAAACACGCAAACTCGGAATTAAATTACATATAGTCCCCTTCAAATCCTATGTTGGATATACTTTAGAAGAATTAGTGCTGAGAGCGCGTGAGCTTGGAATTAACATAAGCCCGTGTACATTCTGCGGTATTCTAAGAAGGAGAATCATGAATCATTATGCTTTAATGTACGGTTATGATTGCATATTAACTGCACACAATCTTGATGATGAGGTGCAGACAATACTCGCTGACTTAATGCGTGGAGACCTCGCTAGATTCATACAGCTACACCCCTTAAGTAAGCCACTAAGCAAGTACTTCGTCAAGAGGGTAAAGCCATTAAGGAGGGTATATGAATACGAAATAACTGCGTACGCATACGCTATCGGCTTTGAATTCCAAGAGGTGGACTGCCCTTACATAACTCACGCCCCAACCCTACGTGCTAAACTCCGGGAATACCTTCACGAGATCGAGGGAAGAAACCCAGGAACCTTGCTTAGGTTTCTTGACTGGTATGATAAGACTGTAGAAACCCTGCTTAAGAACAAAGCCTTAACTTACCTAGCTAAGGAACTACCCCTGTGCCCCTTATGCGGATCACCCATGGCATTCGGTAGAAGGTACTGCATGCTCTGCGAACTCCTACGGAAGTTAAAGCTACCAGTAAAGTACCCAGCACTAAAAGCCTCTAAGTAACCCGAAACACCAATAACTCAGAAATCTAAGGTAGGGATCGAGTGATAACGCATGGCCATACCCGGCATAGATGCTGCTAGCTTCGTGAAGATGCTTACAGACCCAAGCACTCAGATACAGCCTGCTGGCGTTGACCTCACCGTAAAACAAGTGTACAGCATTAAAGGAAAGCTCATACTTGGTGTCAGGAAGCGTATCCTGCCAAGATACGCACCCATACCCAGTGACGAAGGTATGTGGAGCCTAACACCTGGCGTGTATAAAGTAATGTTCAACGAGGTTGTTGAGGTTCCCTCAGATTCTGTCGCGTTATGCTTTCCTAGGTCTACGCTACTGCGTTCAGGCGTGATACTCATGTGTACTGTCTGGGACCCCGGGTATGTAGGTAGGGGCGAGGCTCTTCTCCAAGTCATTAACCCTGAGGGACTTACCCTCGAGAGAAATACCCGTGTTGCACAACTAGTCTTCATAAAACTAGTTAAGCCACCCCATAAGACGTATCAAGGGGCGTATCTGGGTGAGAATCTTGAGTGATTTCCCCGTATATGGCGTGAAGCTAAATTACGGAAGGATAGCGCGTATTGCTTTAATTATAGATAAACTAGTGAGAAACACAAAACTAGATAACTTCACGGATGAGCGATACTACCCTCCGGTAGACAGTGATGCGGAGTACGTCCTTAGATATTTCCTATGTATGGTCGCATTAGATCACAGGACAAGCCGTTATCAACCTTTTGAAGGATTTGTTGATGGTGAGTTCTTTCATGGAGCGGACCTTCTTTACAGGCTAGGTATGAAGAAATTCCTTACAGACCCAGAGTTCTTCTCGCCCCAACGCCTTTCGAGAATAACCGTTGATGAGGTTATTGGATGGCTCTCCATAACCCTCAATAACAAGAAAATAACCATCTGGGATCCAGATGTTCGCGCTGAGCTATTAAGGGATATCGGTATTAAACTCCTTAAGTTCTATGACGGGAAAGTGTGCAACATCATAGATAGGGCGAGAAATAGGCTGAAGGGGATGCCAGGTTACGGACTCATAGACTTGCTTAAGGTATTCAAAGCATACTCAGATCCCGTTGAGAAGAAAGCATACTTATACGCTAAGTTCATCTCACGGAGAGGTCTCTTTACTTACGAGGACCCATATGATGCTGAGGTTCCCGTAGACAACCATTTAGTTAGAGTGGCATTACGCCTCGGAATAGTAGAGCCCTCTAAGCAACTATTTCAGAAAATACTGAAAGGAGAGGAATTCAGCTGGGATGAGGACGTAGAGTTAAGATTCGCTGTTAGGAAAGCTTACAAGTATATCGCGAGGATCACGAACATAGATCCCCTCATACTGGACGACTTCCTATGGCTTTTTGGCCGCCACTGTTGCACAAAGTCGGAACCAGTATGTGTTAATGGATGCTCAGGTAAGTGTGAGGCACTCAGCTATTGTAGTGGGGGATGCCCGTTTGAGGACGTATGTGCATATAGAGGTGAGCGTGCTTTACGCATCACAGAACATAACTATCAGAGCACCTACTATTACTAAACCTCTATATTTAGGGTGATGAGAAGTAAGGAATAGGGCAACTAGCATGAATATTGATGACCTAAAAAAAGTGCTTAGGGACTTAGATCAAGAGTCGCTGAAAGTTCTTAAGTACTTTATTAAACATCGCTCTGTAGGAGAGCTTATAGCAATAAGGGAATTACGTGGCCTTTATAGAATCAATGATCCTGCTAAGTGCATAGGGAAGTTAATAGACTTAGGTTTATTGGAGAGAGGTATAGGTTGCTATAATATTTCAAAAGAGCTACTGAAAGCGTTGAAGTCTAAGGAACTCGAAGAGGGTCTAGTATGAGCTCCGTACTTTTAAGGAAAGTCAAGGCATACGCAGTATTAACGAGACCTCATAACTTGCTAGCCACAGTAATAACTACTTTAATAGGCTGGCTTATCGTCTTTATTGAAGCACAGAACAATATAATAAACCCTGTATATCCTGTGTTAACCGTTGTATTAGCAGCTGCTGGAGGTTACGTGATAAACGACTATTTTGACGCTGAAGTTGACGCTATTAATAAACCCTACAGGCCGATTCCCTCCGGCGCTGTTGGCCGTAATGAGGCACTCGTTTTCAGTATTACCTTAGCCCTAGCCGCTATTGTCCTAGCCCTTAAGTCGGGTCCTATCTCGTTTATGTTCGTAACTCTAAATATTGCTCTACTCTATGCGTATTCCTACAAGTTAAAAGAGCTGGGCTTTCTGGGTAATGTTGTTGTCGCATTCGAGGGTGCCGCCTCTATAATATACGGAGGTCTAGCAGCATCTGAACCCTTAGGTGTGCTTGGGCTGATTAGTCGAACACTTCTCCCAGCACTTTATGCGTTCTTATTACTTCTCGGAAGAGAGATCGTTAAGACAATTGAGGATTACAGGGCTGATGCTTTAAGGGACGTGAAGTCCTTACCCCGAGTACTCGGTGTGCGTTATGCAGCCATAGTGGCATCTGCCATACTATTAAGCGTTGCCATCATATCGCCATTACCAATGATGCTGGGTTTCGGAATTATTTATTGCGTACTTGCCTTCATAACAGATGTCATTATCGTTTACTCTATCATTATTCTCATACATGTAAGAAAGGAAAACGCCGAAGTCACTGCAGCTAGACTCAGATCCCTTCTTAAGATAGCTATTTTTGTTGGGTCGTTCGCATT
>Ga0256842_1000327_pt1 | contig 41784 bp, 42 predicted proteins | sample 4559240metaG_FD_185973 | JGI IMG/M metagenome (GOLD analysis project Ga0256842, IMG submission 185973) | Hydrothermal vent microbial communities from Guaymas Basin, Mexico - 4559-240 | ecosystem: Environmental > Aquatic > Marine > Hydrothermal vents | place: Mexico: Guaymas Basin | collected...
ACACCGAGGCAACACTTATGGCTCAAGATATAGACATGATGAGCAATAAAGTTTTTGTTCTCTTAGCCATAATTGACCACATCATATACAAAGCAAATGCTTATGATATTATTGTAGCAGGTGATGCTCCAGAGAGCATCATTAACCACGAAGAGTGTAGATTAGGTAAGTGGTACAATAGCGTAGCCAAAGAGCGTTTTGGAAATACAACAGCTTATAAATCTATTAAAACCCCTCACAAAACTGTACATGATAGTATAAAAAATTCTATAGAATTCTTTAAGTATAAAGATTTAAGACTTGAAAACGAAAATAAAATCATACAAAACTTAAAAACTATGGAAGATAGCAGTAATACACTTTTTGCTCTATTGAATGATATGATTAATGAGTATAAAAAATAATTAGATTTTAAACAAATCTTAGCTACAATCGTGAAAATTTACAGGTGCGAACTTTACGCACCTAAACGAGAGTAATCAATGGTAACAGTAAACAATCTAATTATGCGTTTTGGAAATAGAATTTTATTTCAAGATATAAACTTAAAACTCGATCGACACAAAAGATATGGTCTTATAGGTGCAAATGGTGCGGGTAAAACAACTTTTTTAAAAATCCTTAGTGGTCAAATAAATGAATATGAAGGGGAAGTCGTTATCCCAAAAGCCAACAAAGTTGGTGTTTTAGGACAAAATCAATTTGCTTTTGAAGATTATACCATCATGGATGCTGTTCTTTATGGAAACAAAAGACTCTATGATGCGATAAAAGAGAAAGAGAAGCTTTATGCAACTGGTGACTTTGAAGATGATGCGGTAAATAATCGTCTAGCAGATTTAGAAGTTGTTTGTGTAGAGGAAGATCCAACTTATGAATATGATGTAAATATAGCTAAAATCTTAGAAAATGTTGGAATACCTGCTGAGAAACACAATAACCTTATGAGTACACTTGATAATGCTGATAAGTTTAAAGTTTTATTGGCACAGGTTTTATACCCAAAACCAGATGTGTTGTTTTTAGATGAGCCTACCAATAACCTTGATATTGAGACTATTAGCTGGTTGGAACATGAACTTAAAAGACATGAAGGAACTATGGTTGTTATCTCTCACGATAGACACTTTTTAAATGCTGTTGTTACAAATATACTTGATGTTGATTACCAAAAAATTCGTGAGTTTACTGGAAACTATGATGACTGGTATATCGCGGCTAATGTTATGGCAAAACAAATGGAGTTAGATAACGCTAAAAAACAAAAAGAGAAAGAACAACTAGAAGCTTTTGTCAGAAGATTTAGTGCAAATGCCTCAAAAGCAAAACAAGCAACTTCAAGACAAAAACAACTAGATAAACTCCAGATAGAAGATATAAAACCAAGTTCAAGAAGAGATCCGAGTATAGTTTTTAAAGCTAAGAGAGTTATGGGTGATGAAGCACTAAATATTGTTGGTATAAACCACTCTTATGGAGATAATGAAGTTTTAAAAGATATAAACTTAAAGTTTAATCCAGATGAAAAAGTGGCACTCATTGGTGGCAATGGTGTTGGTAAAACAACTCTTCTTAAAATCATTATGGAAGAGATAAAACCAACAAGTGGAGAAGTTCATTGGGGAGCAACTATTGAGAACTCTTATTTTCCACAAGATACAGCTGACATTATAGAGGGAGATGGTACTCTTTATGACTGGCTTAGAGCGTTTGATCCAAAAAGAGAGATAGCAGAGATAAGAAACTGTCTTGGTCGTATGCTTTTTAATGGTGAACAACAGGAAAAATCTGTTGTAAGCATCTCTGGTGGTGAAAAACACAGAATGATGTTAAGTAAAATGATGCTAGAGGGTGGAAACTTTTTAGTGCTTGACGAACCATCAAACCACCTTGACCTAGAGGCTATCGTTGCACTTGGTGAGGCACTGCATGAGTTTAAAGGTAATGTTATTTGTGTATCCCACGATAGGGAGCTTCTTGATGCTTTTGCCACTCGCATTATAGAAATTCAAGAAGATGGAAGCTATGTTGACTTTCATGGAAGTTATGAAGAGTTTGCCCAAGCAAAAGAGCAAGGAAAACTATAAAGTAAAGGAAAAACAATGGCTAAGTATAAAAAATTTTTAGGACTGGGAATAGCAGGTAATTTTGCACTTCATTTAGATCAAGCTGGTGAAGCTGAAGATTTTAAAGATGTTATAACAGCAGATGAAGCTGCACCAAAAGGGATGTTCCCATTTTTTTTACCAAAAGTACAAAACCCTGTAAACAAAGCTGAACTTCATGCAAAAGAGATACTCTCAACATATCCTTTAGGTGCTGACAACATTAAACTTCCAAAAGATGATGTTAAAGTTCAAGCTGAACCAGAAGTGGCACTAATTTGTGATTTAGAATATACTATGGGAAGACTAAGTAACATTAAACCAAAATATTTTGGAGCATATAATGATTGTTCTATAAGAGTTGAAGGTGCTGAAAAAATTAGTGATAAAAAGAACTGGGGACATGAGTCTAAAGGTTTTTCAAATACTATTTTTCCAGTTAAAACTTTTTTAGAAACATCAAATATGGACAACTACTCAATTTGCAGTTTTTTAAGAAGAGATGGTGAAATTCATGCTTATGGTGAAGATGTTGAACTAACTGGCTATAGCTATTTTCATGAAAAACTAATTGATTGGATGATAAATCAAATAAACACACAAGAAGATTTTGGTCCACTAGAACCTATTTTTGAGTATATTCAAGCATGTGACTATCCAAAAGAAGCTATCATCAGCATAGGTGCTACTAGATACACGGAGTATGGTGAAAAAACATTTTTAGAGATTGGTGATGAGATGATAGTTATCGTTTACGATAGAACAAAAGTTAGTTCAGATGATGTACTAAAAGCAGTTAAAAGTTCACATTATGATCATGAAAATATGAGTGTTCTTGCACAAAAAATCATACACCATGAGTAGAGGTAAAAAGTTAGATATTTTTATAGGTGCAAACATTGAGGATGATTGGGCAGAAGTTCAATCACCTCGCAAAAGCACTCTATCTAGCAACATTTTAGAACCATCCCAGCATTTTTTAGTTTTCAAAAAAGAAAAAAGGCGGGGTAAAACTGTCACTTTAGTTGGTCAATTCCACATGCCAAAGAGTGATACAACAACACTGCTGAAAAAACTGAAAAAGAAGATTGGCTGTGGTGGAACTCTTAAAGATGGATGGATGGAATTTCAAGGGGAGATGAAAGAGAAACTAAGAACTCTACTCACTGAAGAAAAATTTAGATTTAAACATTAGCAACATATCTATCTCTTCCCTCATCTTTAGCTTTATATAACATGTTATCAGCATTGCTAATCAAAAGATTATCATCAAGAGCATCATCAGCTACACAACATACAACACCAACAGAAATAGTTAAAAACTCATGAACACTACTTTTTTCGTGTGGTATTTTACTATCTCTTACGGCATCACAAATCTCCTGTGCTAATTTTGCACTATCAGACTCATCCGTTCCACTAAGTAATACACCAAACTCTTCCCCACCTAATCTAAAAACAAAATCACTAGGTCTTTTTAATGTGTCTTTTAAAGTTTTTGCAACTGTTTTTAAAGCATTATCACCTTCTATATGACCATATGTATCATTATATTGTTTAAAAAAGTCTATATCCAACATCATAAATGTTATAAATTTTTTATCTCTTTTAGCCCTTTTTAACTCTCTATTATAAACAATATTAAAATATCTTCTATTATATAAAGTTGTTAGCATATCAGTATAAGAAGCACTTTCAAGTTTTTTATTTGCCTGTTTTAATTTCTTTGTTGCTACCTCAAGTTGAGTCTGATCATTTTGAATACTTTTAAAAACATAATGTGAGATAAACATTATAGCTAGGATTATAAAAGTTAAAATTATTCCTAGATTTTCAAAAATCATATTATATTTAGTTAAAAACATTTTTCTTTCAAACTTTGCCACATCAATCTCATAATCTATTAATTTTTTAAGAATATTATGTATATGCGAAACTTTACTTTCCAAAACATCCATTGAAAGTTCCTGAAAATTTTTACCATTTTGAGAAGCTTTTAAAATCTCATAAAAATACTTATTTGTTGATTTCATCTCCATAGAGGCATAATCAAGATACTCTAACTCTTCATCCCTTTTAAAATGTGATTCATAGCTTTTCCAAAGTTTATTGATATTTTTAAGTGAATCTTCAATATTTAATTCAATATTGTCTTTGCTCAAATCCAAACTTTTAGCCCTGTAAAGTGTAGTTGTTAATTTACCATGATAAGTTTGTAAGATTTCATTTAGCTCTATAACTGGAACTAAAGAACCAAAATATAATGAATCTATATTTTTTTTCATAGCATTCATATTTATAATACCCATAATACCAATAACAAACAGACCAATAGCTATAAGTATAAAAAGAAAAAAAAGCTTACTTTTAAGTTTTAATGTTTCAATGAATTGCATAACAGATCAAAAGCATTTTTCATACCATTTTTTAGTGTTACATATCTTCTCACATATCTACATAAATAAGCTATTCTGAAACAATTTTTATCATTTTCACTATAAATCAATTCTAATAAAGTTTTAAATAAGTAATATATATCTGTTAATGGACACCTTAACAAATTAGAGGTTTAACACCGTTTATTAGTGTTAAATTTCACCAAATTATCTAATAGGAGAAAATATGTCACTTTCAAGAAGAGAATTTCTTAAAAGTTCAGCGGCAGCATCTGCAGCAGCAGCAGTTGGTATGAGTGTACCAGCAGAGCTAGAAGCAGCAGCAGTTTCAGCTGAAAGCGGCTGGAGATGGGACAAGGCAGCTTGTCGTTTCTGTGGTACTGGTTGTGGTATCATGATGGCTACAAAAAATGGTAAAATCGTTGCTGTTAAAGGGGATCCTGCAGCTCCAGTAAATAGAGGTCTTAACTGTATTAAAGGTTATTTTAATGCTAAGATTATGTATGGTGCAGATAGACTTACTCAACCTTTATTAAGAGTTGATGCAAACGGTAAGTTTGACAAACATGGTAAATTTGCTCCTGTATCTTGGAAAAGAGCTTTTGATGAGATGGAATCTCACATCAAATATGCACTTAAAAAATCAGGTCCTGAGGGTGTAGGAGTATTTGCATCTGGTCAATATACAGTTATGGAAGGTTATGCAGCTCAAAAAATGATGAAAGCTGGTTTCCGTTCAAATGCAATCGATCCAAATGCTCGTCACTGTATGGCATCTGCTGTTGTTGGTTTCTACCAAACTTTTGGTATTGATGAACCTGCTGGTTGTTATGATGATATTGAGCTTACTGATACTGTTGTATCTTGGGGTTCAAATATGGCAGAGATGCACCCAATTTTATGGTCTCGTGTAACTGATAGAAAACTTTCAGATCCAGATCGTGTAAAAGTTGTAAATATCTCTACTTATAGACATAGAACTTCAGATTTAGCAGATATGGAGATTATTTTTACTCCAAGTAGTGACCTTGCTATCTGGAACTATGTTGCTCATGAGATTGTTTATAATCATCCTGAAGCAATTGACTGGGATTTCTTAAAGAAAAACATTGTATTTGCTGCAAGTCCGGTAAATATGGGTTATGGTATGAGAAGAAAAGGTGAAAAATCTTTAACTCCTGTAAGACCTGATGGTTCTGCTGGTAAATACTCAGCTAAAGAGATGGAAACAATTAACCATGAAATGGTACATAGAGTTTCTGAAGCTGAAGCACCTGCACTTGAGCCTTATGGTTATAAAGCTGGTGATGATATGGTTAATAAACCTGCTGGTCTTAAACACTGGGAAATCACTTTTGAAGAATACAAAAAATTCCTAGCACCATATACTGTTGATTATGTAGCAGAAGTTGCTAAGGGTGATCCAGATGAAGATATTGAAGAATTTAAGAAAAAACTTAAATACTTGGCTAGTCTTTATATAGAAAAAGGTAGAAAAGTTGTATCTTTCTGGACAATGGGTATGAACCAACATACTCGTGGTACATGGGTAAATACTTTATCTTACAATGTTCACTTTATGCTTAACAAACAAGCACTTCCAGGTTCTGGTGCATTCTCACTAACTGGTCAACCATCAGCTTGTGGTACTGCTCGTGAAGTTGGAACATTTTGTCACAGACTTCCTGCTGATATGATGGTAAAATCACCTAAACACAGAAAAATCACTGAAAAAGGTTGGCATATTCCTTATGGTACATTAAATCCAGTAGGTAACCAACACATTATGAAAATTCACCGTGATATTGAAGATGGTGTTGTTAAATTTGCATGGGTAAATGTATGTAATGCTTACCAAGATTCAGCTTCAGCTAAACACTGGGTTAAAGCAGCAAGAACTATGGATAACTTTATTGTAACAAGTGATGGTTACCCAGGTATCTCTGCAATGGTTTCTGACCTTGTTCTTCCAAGTGCAATGATTTATGAAAAATGGGGTGCTTATGGTAATGCTGAGCGTCGTACACAACACTGGAGACAACAAGTTCTACCAGTAGGTCATGCAATGAGTGATACTTGGCAATGGGTTGAACTTTCTAAAAGATTTACTGTAAACGACCTATGGGGTCCTTACACTCTTAGAAATGGTAAAAAACTTGCTGATGTACGCGCGGCAGCTGAGAAAATGGGATATAGTAAAGATACTACTATGTTTGAAATCCTTTATGCAAATGAAAGAGCTAAGAAATATAAAATAGATATGGATTCATTCCCTCAAAAAGGTTATGATAACTCTGAGTGTAATGGTGATAGCAGAAATGTTGTAGGTTCAGATGGTAAAGTTTTCAAAGGTTACGGTTTTATGATTCACCAATACCTATTTGAAGAGTATGCATCATTTGGTCGTGGTCATGGTCACGATTTAGCTGACTTCGTTACTTATCATAAAGTTCGTGGACTTAAATGGCCAGTTGTTGATGGTAAAGAAACTCAATGGAGATTTAATGTTAAATACGATCCGTATGCTGCTAAAGCTGCTGCGAAAAATGGTCGTGGTTCAACTCACGCTTTCTATGGTACTCTAGCTAAAGCACTTAAACAAGGTACTTTAATGGGTATGGATAAAAAAAGTAAGAAAAAATCTTTAAAAGATAAAGCAAAAATCTTTGCTCGTCCTTACATGCAACCACCTGAAATTCCAGATGCTGAGTATGATACTTGGTTATGTACAGGTCGTGTACTTGAACACTGGCACTCAGGAACTATGACTATGCGTGTACCTGAACTTTATCGTGCAGTTCCAGAAGCATTATGTTATATGCATCCACAAACTGCTAAAGATAAAGGACTTAAACAAGGTGATCTTTGTTGGGTTGAATCTCGTCGTGGTAAAGTAAAAGCACATGTTGAGACTCGTGGTAGAAATAGACCTCCTCGTTCTCTAGTGTTTGTTCCTTGGTTCGATGAAAAAGTATTTATCAACAAAGTTTGTTTAGATGCAACTTGTCCTCAGTCAAAACAGACTGACTATAAAAAATGTGCTGTAAAAATTTACAAAGCATAAATTAAATTAAATAAAAGATAAGGGAAGTATCGTTTTGAGCGAAAACAGACCTGAAAATAAAAAGAAAAAACAACCATTAAGCGATAGAAGAAAATTTATCCTTGGTATGGCACGAAGTGTTGGTTTAGCAACACTTGGTGGTTTTGTATGGAGTGCTTATGTTGATGAAGTTACAGCAGCTGAGCTACTCCTTAGACCACCTGGAGCTATAAAAGAGGATGATTTTTTGAAAACTTGTATCAAGTGTGGACTCTGTGTTGAAGCATGTCCATACGATACACTTTTACTCGCTAAGCCAGGTGACCATAAACCTTTAGGGACTCCATATTTTGTTCCTAGAGATATGCCTTGTTACATGTGTCCAGATATACCTTGTGTGCCAGTATGTCCTACTGGTGCCTTGGATGAATCTAGCGTAACAACAGATGGGAAACTAGATATAAACATAGCTGATATGGGATTAGCTGTTGTTGATGAAGAAAGTTGTATTGCCTTTTGGGGAATACAGTGTGATGCTTGTTATAGAGCTTGTCCAATTTTAGGCGAAGCTATAACTATTGAGTATCAACAAAATAAAAGAACTGGTAAACATGCTTTCATGAAACCTATAGTACACAGTGATGCTTGTACTGGTTGTGGACTTTGTGAAAAAGCTTGTGTAACTGAAAAACCAGCTATACACATATTGCCTCGCGAGGTAGCAATGGGTAGAGCAGGAGATTACTACATAAAAGGTTGGGATAAAAAAGATGAACAGAGGCTTAAAAATGCCAAAGAAATCAAAACAACAACTGAATTGAGTAAGCGAAAAGCTTCGGATAAACTAAATGGCGATTTATTGGAGGGATTATATTAATGAAAACTCTATGGAATAATTACCGTTATCTTTTCTTTCGAAGAGTTACACAGATAAGTTTGTTAGTTTTGTATTTTGGTGCTAATGCTTGGGGATGGAAAATGCTTCAAGGAAACCTTAGCTCATCAGTGATTTTGGGTGTTATACCCATGAGTGATCCTTTTGCTGCCATGCAAATGTTAGCAGCAGGTGCTATTATGGCAACAAACCTACTTGTAGGTGTAACTGTTGTAGTTGTATTTTATTTCTTAATTGGTGGTCGTGCATTTTGTAGCTGGGTATGTCCAGTTAACATGGTTACTGATTTAGCTAATTTTTCAAGAGAAAAATTGGGAATAAATAAAATTCAAGGCATAAAACAACCAGCATCGAGAAAAATTAGGTACTGGGTTTTAGCACTTAGCTTAATCATTTCAGCATTAATGGGTGTCACAGCATTTGAATTTGTTTCACCAATATCTATGGTTCATAGAGGAATTGTATTTGGCTTAGGTTTTGGTTGGGCAGCAATGCTTATCATTTTTCTTTTTGATTTATTTGTACTAAAAAATGGGTGGTGTGGACATATCTGCCCACTTGGTGGATTTTATTCACTATTAGGCAAGTTTAGTTTAATTAGAGTACAACATTATGAAGAAAATTGTACTTTATGTATGAAATGTAAAAAAGTTTGCCCTGAGAATCATGTTTTGCATATGATTGGTAAAGAATCTTTACCGGTACTTTCTGGCGAGTGTACAAACTGTGCTAGATGTATAGAAGTGTGTGATGATGATGCCCTTGGGTTTTCCATAAGAAATATGGCAAAAAATAAAAAAACGGGAGAGTAAAATGAAAATAATAAGCAAATTAACAATTGGCTTAGCTACTGCTGCAGTTCTTTTCGTTGGTTGTGGTAATGATGCAACACCAGCAAAATCAGAAGTAGTAAAGCCAACAATCAGTGAAGAGTCACTTGGTCTTAGAAAAACGACTCTAAATAATGAAGCAGTAGCTCCAGCTAAAACTAGCTATGGTAAAAGTGTTGCTGGTAGTGGATATAAAATCGAAAGAGCATTCCAAGATGCTCCACCGATGATTCCACACGATGTAACAGGTATGATACCTATTAAAATTGGTGACAACCAATGTATAGCTTGTCATGCACCAGCTGTTGCTGCGAGTGTAGGTGCTACACCATATCCAGCTTCACATATGACTAACTTTAGACCTAAATCTTATGCGATAAAAGGTGAAAACACTTCTAGTGAAACTTTATCTCATATTGATATTGAAAAAGAGCATAAATTAGTTGGTGCTAGATATAACTGTACACAATGTCATGCTCCTCAGTCTGATGCTAAGTTACCAGTAGCAAACAACTTTACTCCTGATTATACAAGTAAAGATGGTGCTCACAGATCTAGTTGGAATGGTACCAAACTTATGGAAGGTATCAATACTTACGAGAATAGTAAATAATCTATGCAGAGAAGAGAGCTTTTTAGCTTTCTCTCTACATCTATCAAAGATGTGGCAAAGGGAAAGAAAGCTGTTGTTATTAGACCACCATATTATAATAATGAAGATGACTTTGATAGAGAGTGTCAGAACTGCAATGGTTTGTGTGCCACTTCTTGTCAAGAGCAGATTATAGTTATAGGTGAAGACAAAACACCAACTCTTGATTTATCAACAAATGGTTGCACATATTGTGATGATTGTGCAACAGCTTGTGAAAGTGGTGTTTTAGCTTTAGAAAACAAAAAACTTATAAAAGCCAACATTGTGATTGATAAAAAAAGTTGTTTAAGTTGGCAAGGTGTCATGTGCTTTTCTTGTAAAGATCCTTGTTTAGAAGATGCTATAGACTTTAAAGCTATGTTTATGCCAACTATCGACCAAGACAAATGTACGGCATGTGGGTTTTGCATCAGCAGATGTCCAACCAATGCTATAAATATAATAAAGGTAAAAAATGAAAATTCTGACTAAGATAGTTTTATCACTACTTATAACCAGTTCACTTTTTAGTGCAACACCACAAAAACCGATAAAACAATACAAAGCCGATGGTGCGATTATAGATTTAGTGATTAAAAATGGCAAGTTATATGCTTCTACAAAAGTGAGTATAGTTGATATTTTTGACATAAAAACAAAAAAAATCATTAAGCAAATAAAAGTTCCAAATATAACTGATTTTATGGGTGATGTAATAACAGCAAAAATATATTCAGTAGATGTATTAGGTGATGAGATACTTATCTTATCTCAAGCAGAACATGGCTACAGAAGTGTTTATATCTATAAAAATGACAAACTAATCCCTGTTATAACAATAGAAGATAAACTATATATTGCAAAAGCAAAATTTATAGATAAGAACAATATTGTTCTAGGACTTTTAAGCAATGATATTATCTCTTATAATATCAAAACAAAAAAACAAAATTGGACAATTCAGGCATCTGGTTCAAAATTTTCAAACCTAGCTCTAAATGAGAAAAAAACTGAAGTGGTTATTTGTGATGAAAGTGGTGATTTACATATACTAAATACAAAAAATGGAAAACTCTTAAAAACACTAACAGGAGAAAATCTTGATAATGTTTTTCAAGTTGATTATAAAAATGGTATCATTGCCACTGCAGGTCAAGACAGAAGAGCTGTTATATATAACCTAAAAGATGGTAGTGCTTATTATAAAACCACAAACTTTTTAATCTATAGTGTTGGTTTATCTCCAAGTGGCAAACTAGCTGGTTATGCAAGTGATGAAAACAATAATGTAACTGTTTTCAACACATCAACAAAAACAGATATAGGTGTATTTGGTGATAATAAAATGACACTAACAAACATAATTTTCATAAATGAAAATGAATTTTTTGTTGCTAGTGATGACAAAGTAATCAATTACTATAAAATCAAATAGAGTTAATTGAGTAAAAATTACAAAGACAGACTAAAGTATTAAAGATTATATGATAGAATATACAATAAAAAAAGGATAAGAAATATGAATATATCAAGTATAGTAGTGCAGTGTTTACCAGAATATGTTGAAGAAGTAGTTGAGAGTTTAAAAAACACTCCAGAATGTGACTATCATCTACACGACGCAAAAGGTAAAGTTATCATTACAATAGAGGGTAATAGTGTATCTGAAGAGTTAACAAAACTAAGAGTTATAGAAGCTATCCCACATGTTATAGCTGCAGATATGCAAATGGCATACTCAGAAGATGAACTTGATGAACATATGGAAGTTATAAACAACCGTGATGTTGTACCAAAAGCATTAAACGAAGATGATATTGATGTTGATAAAGTTGTTTACAATGGTGACTTGAAAAAACGAGAAGATATGGTTGCATTTGCTAAAGAATTTGATGCTGCAAAAGACAGGGTATAAAGATGGCTGTAACTTTTGAAGCGACTATTAAAATAGACGAAAATGACAACTGGTTTATAAGACTTAGAGATATTCTTGATGATAGAGTCGAAGATTGTAAAGACTTAGAAGAGTTCGCACAAAAAGTTGAAAAGCTAGGTGAAGATTATGGTGGACATGTTGATGAAGTAAAATGGTTAAAAGATGATGATGTTCCAGAAACTGCTATGGATGAGATACGAATGAAGATGGCAGAGCAAAGAGCTGAGATTGAGGAAAAGACTGGTGAGCCTGTAACTCCTTATGCTGTAAAAGATGAAGAAGATAAAAAGTAAGGTTTTTTAAACAGTGATTGCCAAACCTATACAAACAGATACATATTTTACCATTGATGAGATACAAAAGCATCTAAAAAATGTTGAGTATATCATCATGGCAGCCCCTGCCCCAAGCCACTTTAAGGACACTCCAATACAATTTAGCATTTTTTTAAATACTCAAGATAAATTTGATAAAGATATTAAAGATGCAATTTTGGACAAGTTTTTAGATGACTACAAAATCACAAATCCACAAGAGGTTATGAGTCAACTTATGCCTGTTGGATTTTCCATGAGTACACAAGATACCCCTATGCCACTACTACTAGTTAAGTCACAAGATCAAAAAAGCATACCATATACTATTATGCATGTTATCGACTTTTTAGGAGATTCTGAAAAATTTTACGAAGCTAAAGTAGATAAACTTACTGGTTGGTCTTACAGTTACAACTAAAATCTTGTAACTATACTTTTTTAAACTTAAAAATTTATTTTGCGATAGCTTTAGATAGATTTTCATAACCACCTTTAGTTATCAAAATATCATCCTCTATCCGTATCCCTATCCCTCGATATTTTTTAGGTACATTTTTATCATTTTTATCTATATAAAGTCCAGGCTCTATTGTTAAAACCATTCCCTCTTTAAATTCCAACTCGTTACCATCAGTATCTTTATATGGACATTCATCATGCACATCCAACCCCATCCAATGACCTATGCCATGTGGATAATATTTTTTATATTTTTCTTTTTTAATAAGCTTTTTTACACTACCTTTTAATATGCCAAGCCTGAGCATACCAACAGTTAATAATTCAACTGCTCTTTTTTGTAAATCACTCCTCTTGGCATGTGGCTTTATCATCTCCATCACTTCAAGCTGAGTAGCTAAAACTAAATCATAAAGCTCTTTTTGAGATTTATTAAACTGACTAACAGCAATAGTTCTTGTGATGTCACTTGCATAATATTCATATTCACAACCAGCATCAACTAAAATCAATTCTGTATCTTTTAATGGTTTGTTGTTTTCTATATAATGAAGGGTATTTGCATTATTTGCACATGCCACGATGGAAGTATAAGCATCACTATAAGCTCCATTTTTCTTAAAAACATACTCTAACTCAGCAAGAAGTTCATACTCGTTTTTTCCAGATTTTGGCATCTCCATCAAAGAGGTATGAGCTTCTTTTGTAATGTTTATAGCTTTTCTTATCAGCTCTATCTCGGCATGTGACTTTACAAGTCTCATCTTTTGTATAAGTGGTGCTATATTTTTATGAGTAGATAAAGTTTTAGCATATCTTTTTAATATCTTAACTTTTGAATAATCAAGCAAAAAATCAAAATACAATTCTTTTGTAGCTTGTAAATACTTTTTTAATTGTACTTCAAAATCATCCATAACTAAGACTTCATCAACTAAAAATCTTTTTTTAGCCTTTTTCTCCCCTAGCCTTTTTCCATTCCAAAGTTCCTGTTTTTTATCTTTTTTAGCTACAAATAGGATAACTTTTATATCATCTTTTTTCTTCACAATCAGCAAAGCAGACTTATCCTCTTTAAAACCAGTCATATAGTAAAAATTACTATTTTGCCTAAATGGATATTGTGTGTCATTGGAACGAGTTTTATAACCACTGCTAAAAAGAACAGCAACTGAATTTGAAGATAGTTTTTTAGCTAATCTTTTTCTTCTTTTTTTATACTCATTTTCACTTATCATTTGCAAACTCCACCAATCCATTTTACACTCTGAGCTATCACTTTTTCAAGAGCCTTACTCAATGCTTCAACTCCACCATTTGCATCAAGAGTTTTGGCATCTACTCTAGCTTTGAAATTTTGTGTTGCAATCACCTTTGAATTTTTACTATCTAAAAGTGTTAATTCAATCACAACACTACAATAAGATTTTGTAGAATCTTCATTAAAATACTGCATAAAATCTTCTATATTTATCTCTAAAATCAAATCACTTTTAGTTCTTGATTTTGAATTTAAAACACTTTTAAAAAGTTTTGTTGCTCTAATATGATTTAAAAGTTCTGCTCCTACAAAAATATTTGGTGACTCAGACCACTGTGCTTGTGAATAAGCATATTGTTTTGTCTCACCCTGTGCATAGTTCATATCTTTTGACATCAAACTACTTTGGCTAAACGGTTGTGCAACTTTCAGTGATTTATCTCTGCAAACGCCATCATTTTTAACAAAATTTGGTTTAGATGTTACAATTCTGTATTCAGTGACTGGGGGTACAACTGTGGTACACCCAGATAAAAAAACAATAATTAATAATACTAAAATATACTTCATATCTATTTTTCTCCTGGACCTTTTTTGATAGCTTCATGCTTATAAAGTATGTCACTAGGACTTCTATTGTACTGATTTAGAGTACCATCTAGCCTAATCATAAGTTGTTGCATCTCTAAGAGTGTATTGTTGAGTGTAGGTACAACATTACCAGCTATATCTTTAAAATTAAATTCTCCACTTGCCACAGCTCTTTTTATCTCATCCATAGAACTTCTAATACCAAGATAACTATTCATAATAGAAGCAAAAGAGTTGGAAATTTTATCTTCCCACGAAACACTTTTATTTACAAGATTTTCTATTTTAGGCATCATAATATCCATCTTTTTAGTTGCACTGTCCAGATTAGCCATTGAACTTTGAAAATGTTTTATAGTTTCGTTATCCAATACTTGTTGCATTTTATCCATAAAAACAGCACTTCTTGAGAGAAGAAGTGCTATCTGTTTTTGGTTTTCATCATTTAAAAGTTTTTCAGTTGCGCTGAGTGTTTTTGATAGTTTTGTTGAAACTGTTCCTAAAGACTTTTCAAACCTATCAAAAAATGATGGTTGAGTTTTTATAACAGGATATTTTTCACCAGCTTTTACTACTAATGGTGGCGCACCATTATCTCCCAAACTAAGATTTATATAACTCAGCCCTGTAATACCTTGAGATGTAAGTTTTGCCACAGTATCGGACTTGATTGGAGTTGATTTTAAAATGGTTACTAAAACTTCAACTTGCTCTGTATTTTTTGGATTTATTCTAAGTTCAGTAACTTTACCAACTGTTATACCTCTGTATTTCACAGGTGAATCTATATTTAATCCAAGAACAGACTCATTAAAATGTATATAATATTTTGTAGTTTCATTTTCAGCTGTAGGTTTAAGCAACCAATAGGTAAAACCAAACATCAATAAAATTCCAAATAGAACTAAAAATCCAATAAATGTATAATTTACTTTATTATTCAAATTTATCTCCAAAAAAAGTTTGTATAAATTTACTTTTTACTGAGGAAATATTATCCAAAGTTCCCTCGTAAGCAATTTTTTTTTCATCTATAATCGCTACACGGTCGAGTGTATCATAAATAGACTGCAAATCATGTGAAACCATAATAATTGTCAATCCCAACAACTCTCTCAAATTCAAAATCAAATCATCAAAATCTCTAGCTGAAATAGGATCAAGTCCACTTGTTGGTTCATCTAAAAAAACAAGTTTAGGATCCATAGCTAAAGCTCTGGCAAGTCCAGCTTTTTTTTTCATCCCTCCACTAATTTGAGATGGATAAAGGATGGCATCTGATGATTTTAAACCAACCAGATTTATTTTAAAAGCTACTATTTCATCTATCATTTTTTTTGAAAGATTTGTATATTCTTTTAACGGAAGTTCGATATTTTGAGCCAAAGTAAGTGATGAGAACAAAGCTCCAGCTTGAAACAAAACACCCCATTCCTGTCTTAATTTTTGAGCTTCATTATGTTTTATGGTGTTTAAGTCATGCCCTAAAACTTTGATAATTCCACCAGAAAACTCTTGAAGCATAACCATCTCACGAAGCAAAGTTGTTTTACCACATCCACTAGGACCTAAAAGTCCATAAATCTCACCCTCATTTATGGTTAAGTTTAATCCATCATGAACCACTCTCTCACCAAAAATAGTTTTAACCCCATCAACTTCTATAAATGGATTCATCATATCCCCAAATTTGTAAAAGCAATAGAAAAAACTGCATCACACACTATAACTGCAAAGATAGATTCAACAACACTTTTAGTTGTATTAAAACCTATACTTTGAGTATCATCTTTTACCATCATACCCCTATAAATACCTATAGAAGCTATCAAAAATGCAAAAAAAGGTCCTTTAACTATACCTACAAAAAAATGTTTCGCAGCTACAACCTCGCCAAACCTATCTAAAAACATATTAACACTTATATGTAAACTAATATTTGAGACAACCATACCACCAATTATCCCCATCATATCTGATACAAATATCAAGATGGGCATAGCTATCATAAGCGCAATAATTCTAGGTAATACTAAAAAAACATATGGATCAAATCCCATAGTTTTCATAGCATCTAACTCTTGAGTTATCTTCATCGCTCCAATTTGCGCTGCAAATGCAGAACCACTTCTACCTGCTATAACAATAGCTGTAATCAAGGGTGCTAACTCTCGAAAAATAGAGATACCAAGCATATCTACTATAAAAATATTTGCCCCATAAATTTTGAGTTGAAAAGCTGATTGATAAGCCACCACAAGACCAATCAAAAAACTGGTTAATGCCACGATACCTAAAGCTCTTACAGCACTCTCATTTATCTCAAAAGCTATCTCTTTATATCTTATATTTTTTAATTTTTTTAGATATATCATTTTTGTAGCAAAAAGTTTACCCATAAAAGCCATAAAAGAGATAAAACCCAAATAGTTTGAATATGCTGATTTACCTACGGAGTAAACAAAACTTTGTTTTTCTATTTTGGGGATGGGTAATAAATGTGGATTTTGATTTTGAACTAATTTTAAAGTTCCAAGTGTATCTTTGTTAGAACAAAGTATATCTACTTTTATTCCTTTTGAAGTCATTTTCTTTTTTAAATCTTCTATAAAAAGTGCTGCAGCAGTATCAAAAAGTTTACTTTTATATAGATTTACCTCAACCTTTTTGACAAACTTAAAATCTACATTTAAAACTTGTTTTTCATAAGATGAAATTGTATAAAGATTAAACTCTCCCCTAAATTCAAAGGAGAGTTTATCATCAAAAGAACTAATATTTAAAAGAGGTTCCATCATGCTAAGATATTTTAGAAATCTCTCTCTAATAATTTATTAACTTTTAGTATAGTTAAAATTTTATCTTCTTGTTTACCAACACCATCAATCATACTTTCATCACCAACCATAGTATCTGGTGCTGGTCCTATATCCTCTTTTTTAATTCTAATCGCCATTGTTAATCTGTCTATAACAAATCCAGCAACTTCATCACCCTGTTTTAGAACAAAAAAGCGAGTTTCGTCACTGTGTTTTTTAGGCGTCAAACCAAACTTTATACGAAGATCAATCAACGGAATAACTGAACCACGAAGATTGAAAACACCAACTACATAAGCTGGAGTTTGAGGAACTCTTGTCCATTCAATAGGCTTTATAATCTCTTGAATACTCAAAATTGGAACAGCATATTCCTCTTCACCAATGATAAATCCAACTAACTGAACTATATTATCTGACTGATCAAGTGTTTCACTTTGTTGATTACTTTGTTTGTTAATAATCTCTTTTAATTTATCACTCATTATAAGAACTCCGATTTAAAGTTAACATTTCTTTGGACTACACTAGATAAGTAGTCAGCAGAATATGGTTTAGTGATGTACTCAACCATTCCAGATTCAACACCTCTCATACGATCTGATTTACTAGTACGAGATGTAACAGCTATTAGAGGAAGATTTTTGTATCTATTGTATTTTTTAATCTCCGTTGCCAAGGAATAACCATCCATTCTAGGCATCTCTATATCTATAAGCATCGCATCAAAATTATGATCACCTTGTTTTAGGATATTTAATGCCTCTTGACCATCACTTGCTTCAACAAGTGTTACACCTAAACTCTCAAGAGCTTTTCTCATAATCATTCTATCTGTTTTTGAGTCATCAACTATCATGATTTTATAATCACTAGCTTTTGTTTTTTCTTTTGTAAGAAGTGCCGTTGTGTTACTTTCAGCAGAAACAGAAGCTTTAACACCTTTTGCTATCTCCATAAGTGCTACAACATCAACGATAAGTGTTACACCACCATCACCTCTAATAGTTGCACCTGCAATACCCTCTATACCTTTTAGGTAATCGCCAAGAGATTTAATAACTATCTCCTCTTGTCCCACTAAAGTATCAACAATTAAACCAAGTTTTTGTGTTCCAAGACCAAGCACAACAACATAAGCATGTTCACTAGAATCTAGGATGCGTTCAACTTCAAATATATCTCCAATATGAACTAAAGATAAAACATCATTACGAAGTCTCATAACACTTCTACCCTCAACTGTATATATCTCATCAGTAGAGATTCTAACAGTCTCAAGAACGGAAGCTAGTGGGATAGCATAATGTTCCTCTTGAACACCAACCAATAAAGCTTGAATAATCGCAAGAGTTAAAGGAATTTTAAGTTTTAAAGATGTACCAGCACCAAGTTGAGAATCTATATCTATAATACCATTTACTTTTTCAATATTTGTTTTTACAACATCCATACCAACACCACGACCAGATACATTTGTAACTGATGCTGCTGTTGAGAAACCAGGTTTAAAGATAAGCCCAAAAGCCTCTTTATCGCTCATAATATCGGCTTCTTTTTCAGTTATAAGATTTTTTTCCAGACATTTATCTTTTAACATATCTGGGTCAAGTCCCTTACCATCATCATCAACTTGGATTATGATAGCATTTCCTTCATTGAAAGCTTTTAGTTTTATCGTACCAGTTTCTGGTTTGCCTAAAGCCACACGATCTTCTGGTATTTCAATACCATGGTCACATGAATTACGGATAATATGAACAAGAGGATCACCAATCTCTTCAACGATTGACTTATCTAGTTCTGTATCTTCCCCTGAGATTTCAAGTTCTATTTTTTTGTTTAGTTCACGACTTAAATCACGAATCATTCTAGGAAACTTGTTAAACACTTTTCCAATAGGAAGCATACGAGTTTTCATAACTGCTATTTGAAGGTCAGTCGTAACAAGAGAGACGATAGAAACTACCTGATTTAACTCCTCTAAAAACTCTTCACCTTCGTATCGCTCTTCCACATCATCATTGATTTTTATAAGTCTATTTTTAGCAAGAACAAGTTCACCAATAAGGTTCATAAGGTGATCAAGCCTTTTAACATCAACACGGATAGTCTGCTCAACGGTAGCAGGTGTTCTCTTAGCTGGTGCAGCCGCTTTTGCTTCACCTTTAGGTTTTTGTTGTGTTTTAGTTGGCTTTGGAGTTGGTGTAACTGCTACAGGAGTAGTTACAGGCTCAGATTTTGGCTCCTCTTTCTTTTGAGAATCAGGTTCTGGTGGAGCTTCTGGAACTTTTTCACCAGCTGCTATTTTTGCTTCTCTTTTAGCTTTATCTTCAGCTTGTCTCTCAGCCAAAAGTCTCGCTATCTCAGCTTCAACATCCTCATCACTCATATTATCATAATCAAGTTCTTCCTCGTCTGACTCCTCTTTAGGGGCAGACACCTCTTCTTGAGCAGGAGCTTCCTCTTGAGCAGGAGTAGCTTCATTTACAGGTGTTGCAACTTCACCTGTTCCACCACTTATCTTATCAAGTCTTGAAACACATGCTGACACATCTATACCAGCATCTGTACTTGTATCTCTAATAACATTTAACAATGCTTTCATAAGGTCAATAGATTCTAAAACAACATCCATGACATCTGGGGTGATTACAAGTTCACCATGTCTGGCTTTATTTAAAACATCTTCCATATGGTGTGTTAAGTGAGTTAAAACATCAAAATTTAAAAATGAAGAAGCTCCTTTAACAGTATGTGCAACACGAAAAATACCATTTAAAAGCTCTAAGTCTTCAGGATTTGATTCTAACTCAACCAAATCTTCATCTAACTTCTCAACCAGTTCAAATGATTCAACTAAAAAATCCTGTAATATTTCCTGAAATTCATCCATATTTATACTCCTACTTCATGTGCGCACGAACAACTCGTGACACCTCTTCATAAAATGAGCTTGCTTCAAACTTAACCATATAAGCTTCTGCACCTGCTTCTTTACCTCTCATCTCACTAAAATGATCACTAATAGATGAGTTAAATACTATTGGTATCGTTTTAAATCTCTCATCCTCTTTACATTTAGCTGCAAAATGAAAACCATCCATCCTAGGCATCTCAACATCAGAAACTATAATTTTAAGTTCTTCTTTAAGATTATCATTATATGTTTTATAAAGTTCTTCTAACTTTTCTAATGCATCTTGACCATCTATAGCCTCAACAACACGAAATCCCATCTTTTCTAGTGCATCTTTTACAATCTTTCTAGCAGTTGAACTATCATCCAAAACCATAGTCAGACCAGAAAAATCATCTACTCCTTGAGGAATATTTTCAACATCTGGCTTATAAAGTCCCAAATCTTGAACAACACTCTCCAAGTCTAATATAAGAAGAACATTATCGCCTTCTATTTTAGTTACACCTGTAATTTTGCTACCATCCAAACTACCAGTACCACTTACAAAAGTAGCAGGTTCTATATCACTCCAGCTTATCCGTCTAATTCTCTTAGCATCATGAACTATAAAACCTATAAGAACATTGTTAAATTCTGTAATAATAACCCGTCCATTTTTTTCAGCACCTTCTGGTTCTTTAACGCCCATCCATTTTGCTAAATTTACAACAGGTATCACAACCTCTCTTAAATCAAAAATACCCTCTATAAACTCTGGTGTTCCAGGTAATTCTGTTAGATTTGGTACACGAATAATCTCACGAACTTTAGAGACATTTACACCATATATCCCCTCATAAACACCACCATCTTCTTCTTTTAATATACGAAAATCAACGAGTTCCATCTCATTTGAACCAACTTTGAGCGAGTTGTCATTCATATTTTTACCTCCTCAGAGAAAAATTTTTCTTCCAATAGTTCTATATCTTTTGAAGATTTTACACTAAAATATCTTTGATTGCAAGCAAAAGCTCCCAAATTTATATATTTAAACTTATCAAAAACCAGTGTTTTATTTTGATGAAAATGCCCCTCTATAAAATAATCACATTCATACTTATTTTCCAATCTTTTTGAGACAAACTCTCTAAAACCAACAAACTCTTTGCAATCCTCTTTTTTACTTAGATAAGCATCTAACTTTTGTACAACTAAATGATTTAAAATAAAATCAACACCCCTTAAAAAATACAATGTAAAAGGGTTTCTTATGATGGCAGTGTATATTCTATATTGTAATACACTTCCAAAATCTCCATGAGCTAAAAGTATCTTTTTGCCATCAAATCCACATGCCACAGGTTGCTTTGAAATAGGAAATACTTTGGCATGTGGAAATATTTGTTTTAGATTAAAATCATGATTTCCCTCGAGATATACAACTTCTATCTCTCGTGAAATTTCGTTTATAAGCTGTATAACCTCATGATTTATCTCTTGCGAATATGGGATTTGATAAAAAAGTATATCAAAAATATCGCCTAAAAATATAAGTTGAGCTGGTTGAAGTTTTTTTGAATGGATAGTTTTTATAAAATCTAAAAATTGTGGACGAAAGTGGCAATAGTGTGCATCTGAAACAATAAATGCACCCTCTTTTATCTCTATATCACTATGGAACATAAGCTATATTTACAATTCCTGCTGTCTCATCAAGTCCCATCATCAAGTTTGCATTTACAACTGCTTGGCTAGATGCTCCCCTCATAAGGTTATCTATAGCGCTTGAAATAAAAAGTATATTACCTTTTTGTTTTACAAAAATATCACAAAAATTTGTACCTGCAACATTTTTCACATCTACTGGATTTTTACTAACTCTTACATGTGGAGAATCTTTGTAAAACTCACATGCCAAAGCATACCCATCAAAAGTTCCATTAACTTGAACATAGATAGAGGACAACATCCCACGAGTGATAGGCACTAAATGTGGTACAAAAGTCACCTCATCAAACTCAACTCCAAGTTTATTAGCTATTTCAGGTGCATGTCTGTGCATCAGTGGATTGTATGAAAAAAGGTTATCATTTACATTTACAAAATGTGTGACTTCACTAAGTTTTTTACCAGCTCCACTCACACCAGTTTTTGCATCAATAATAATAGGAGTATTTTTTACCCTTTTATCCATAAAAGGTAATATCCCCAAAAGTGCCGAAGTTGGAAAACACCCAGGATTTGCAACAAGTGAAGCACCTTTTAAATCATCTCTAAAAAGCTCAGGAAGACCATAGACAACATTTTTCAAGTTTTCTTTATCTGTATGTGGGCAATAAAACTCTTCATAAATCTCAAGTGGTAATCTATAATCAGCAGACAAATCAACTACTTTAACACCCTTAGCTCTTAGTGGCTTTACAAATGCCATAGCAGTTTTATGTGGAAGTGCTAAAAAAACAAGCTCACAATGAAAAACAACATCTTCAATGGCAACTTTTTTAACCTCTAAATCACAAACACCTTTTAAAGATGGATGTAGTTCTTCTATAGTTGTTCCACCTTCGGAATTTGCTACATAATTTAACTTAAATCTTGGATGTTTTATAAGAATTTTTACAAGTTCAAGCCCTGTATAACCACTCGCTCCAATAATACCAACATTAATCGCAGTCAAAAACAATCTCCTCATATTTTACTTCATCTATCTCAAACTCTTTTTTACCACTTGGTAACTTAACCTTTACCTCATCACCCTCTTTTTTACCTAGAAGTTGCTTCGCTAATGGTGAATTAAAAGAGATAAGCCCCTTATCTGGATTTGATTCACAACCACCAACTATGGTATATGTAAATTCCTCATCACTATCCATATCTGTCATAAGTACAGTTGAACCAAAACTAACCCGTGCATGTTCAAGCTCACTCGGATCTACTATTTGTGAATTTCCTAAAATATCCACTAACTCTGCCAAACGATTATCAATATTTTTTTGAGCCTCTTTTGCCGCATGATATTCTGCGTTTTCTTTTAAATCACCATGCTCCAAGGCTTCTTCTATCGCCTTAACAATACCTGGTCTTTTAACCTCTTTTAAATCTTTCACTTCTGCTTGGAGTTTGTTATATCCAAACAATGTCATAGGTTGAACTTTTTGCATAATATATTCTCTTTTATTTTTTGTTTCTATGATTATAGCCAAACTTTTTTTAAACTATATCTTAAGCCAATTTAACCTTTACATTTTCTCTCTTTTTTAAAGCAGATAAATCAAACTCTATAACCTCATCTTTACACTCAATAGTTATCAGACATCCCGTTTTTTTTATACTCTTTGGCATACTGATACCATTTAACAACTCTATCTTATCTTTAGTTTGTGGCTCATAAGCTATAAGAGTTTCATTTTCAACTATAAAGATTCTTCCACCTCCACAACCATCACCAATGACACCTTCACAATATATTTCACTTTTAAAACCAGCTATCATCTTCACATTCCTCTTTTGCATCCTTTAAAAACTCACTATATTTAGTTGAATTTTTGTCTAAAGTTATATACTCATCATAGGTGTATGTTTTAAAAGTTGTATCATCCAAACACTTACACAACTTTGTATCGTTCATATCATTACAATGACTAAGAAGTTCTTTTTTTTGCTCATCTTCCCAACCAACATAACTATTATAGTAAGGATATAATGCCCAAACAGCAAAGCCCAAAGTTAAAACTATATTTGTTATATACTTTTTATTTCTCGTCTGTATATACTCTTTTACATCATAAGAAAGCATCAAAACAAAAACAACTTCTAAGCCTATATTAAACCAATCACTATCTAAAAAATCAAACAATTCTTACCTTTACTACCATGTTAAATTTGGACGAAAAATCAGTTGATGATTATCTATCCCCTCATCACTAAGCTTTCCCCTGTATTTATCATCACCAGAGTACAAATACCCAATACCAAGACCAAAACTAACCTTCTCACCCCAACTACGAAGTGGCCATTTTTTCTCTAACATCACCTTTGCATCACTGAGTTTAAAACTATCAGCACTTGTAGCCAACATAACAGAAAATGCACTGTTATGAACAAATGACCACTCACTTTTTTTATAATCTATGCTACTTCTTCTAGCTCCGATATAAAGAGTATTTGCAAAATCATGATTATCATGAACACATGCACCAACCCTAAAACTCCAGTCCAAATCTCTATCTTTTTTATCTCTTGTTCCTTTTAGTTTAAACTCTAAAACACTCCAAGCATCATGATATGCTCTATTGTCTTTTATAGTAAAATTTCCAAGTGTAACCAAAGTACCTATAAATGCTCTGTTTTTACCTATGTGTTCTTGTTCTTTGTTTTTAAAAACTAACATCCGTCCTATAAAAAATGAGATAGAGTAAGGCTCTTCAAATCCAGCTGTAAGTGGTTTTATCCAGTTAAAACCATGTATTTTACTTCTATCATACATATCTTCATTATTTTGTCTAAAATACAAACCAGCTATCCCCATAGGATGGATGGCTGCCTCAATCAAAAATATATTTGGCTTAAAAGAGTTTAAAAGAAGGGATGAATATATCTCCTCTTCAGAATAAGAAGTTCCATCAACTATCTCATTATTTTTATCTAAATCAATATAAGCAGAAACATTTGTATAATAAACATCCAATTCATAATCATACTCCACAAGATCATCAGCACACAAACCCCACATGCCAAAAAAGAGAAAAAGTATAAAAATCTTTTGCATATTTAGCCTCTGATTTTCTTCAAAGTTTCACTACACATCATCAAACCAAAAGAAGCAGTTACTCCCATAAAACTACCACTCTCTTTTGTAAGTGCTTCTTCTGAAGAAAATATAACTTTGTATTTTTTCTTAAAACCCCGTTTTTTCAATTCGTATCTTATTTTAGCACCAAATCTATCGCCATAACTTTTCCAAATATCATCTACTTTTACTTGTGAAGCATCAACTCTTTTTGCACTTCCAAAAGATGAGATAAGTTTTTTATAACATTTTTGAGCAAGAGCCAGTTTAGCTTTTGTGTCATCTATGGCATCAAGCACCACATCATATCTCTCAAAATCAAACTCCCAAATCCACTCTTCATCAACTCTTTTGTTTATGATCTTGGCATGTGGGTAATGTTCTTTTAATGCTTCAACTTTCATCTCGCCCAAATGAAGTTCAGAATAAAGTTGCCGATTTTGATTACTCTCATCAAATCTATCAAAATCAACAATAGTTATATCTTTCACACCACTACGGACTAAACAATCAAGACAGATTCCACCAACTCCACCAACACCTAACAGTATGATTTTTGCATTTTGAAGTTTGCTAAAGTCATCTCCTAAAAGAAGTTTTACTCTGTCGTATCTAGCCAACTATCTAGCCTTTTTATACTTTTATAAGCACTTAAATCGAGCTGTATTGGGGTTATGGAAATATATCCAGCTTCTATCGCTTCATAATCACTCATCCCCTCAACACCCTCACGAGGAGAAAAGTTCAAAGGGTGTAAACCTAACCAATAATGTTCTTCACCCCTTGGATTTCTGTGAACATGGGAATCATTTGCATAAAATCTATATCCAGCATAAGTTACCACCATTTTAGCAGTTGTTTTTTCACTTGGTATGTTTATGTTTAAAAACTCTCTTGATGGTAGTGGAAAAGAGTTGTTTTTTATCTTTAAAACTATATCTTTTATAGTCTCACATGCCAAAGAAAAATCTCCAGTCGGATTTGTAAAGTCCATCACCTGACTTATAGCAATAGCAGGAACATCATGCAAAACTGCTTCCATAGCCCCAGCAGCAGTCCCTGAATAAGTTATATCTTCACCCATGTTTGAACCACGATTTATCCCACTTACAAGCAGATCTGGCTTCTCATCTTCATACATCGTACTAAGAGATAGATAAACACAGTCACTAGGAGTTCCATCATCAAGTTTATAAAAATCATCCCCAACACTTACAAAACGCAAAGGTCTAACAAGGGTAAGAGAATGTCCACATGCCGACTTCTCATTTGCAGGAGCAACCACAGTCACATCAACACCCTCAATATTCCTTAGAGTTTCAACTAAACTAAGAAGCCCATTAGCTTCATATCCATCATCATTTGTTACTAAAATCTTATATCTTTTTTTCATAAGTGTATTTTATACCAAAAATGATAAAATACACTTATGAAAAAGATTTTATATGCACTTATATTTTTAACTACGACCGTATTCGCAACATCTGCTTTGGATTTTAATAAAAATTACCAGCAATTAAATAAAGAGATTGACAGTATTTCTTCAAAACTTACCCCAGAAGAAAAAGTTTCACTTTACTACCTAGTTTTATCTACCCATGGGAACATACTAACCCTTTTATCTTTAAATGACACAAACGATAAAAGTTTAAAAACAATCGAACAGAAAATGCTAAAAGTTATTAAAAATTTAGAAAAACAAAACAAAAAAATAGATAAAAAAACGATACAAAAGATAAAAAAACTTTATCTTAAAATGACTAAGGATGATTTAAAACTTATTAAAAACACTAAAACTAAGATAAAAGAAAAAGTGATATATAAAGACAAACTCATTTATAAAGATAAAATAATATACAAGGACAAAATTATATATAAAGACAAACCAGTTTATAAAGACAAAATTATATACAAAGATAAAATCATACAAAAAACATCATATACATATAGCACTTTACTTGGTATTATTGGAATAATTTCAGGTCTTCTTGTTGGCTACTTTATATTTAGAAATAAAACAGATACACAACTAGACAGTTCAACACAAAATATTGCAGATGCCTTAAAGATACAAAATAGTTCCCTCATGAATGAGCTAAACTCTTTAAAAGAACAACAGCAATCTTGGCATGTGGATAATGAAGAACAAACAAAACAACTAGCACAAACAAACAAAGCCCTGACACAAGAAAAAGAAACATTACAAGAAAAAGTAGATAAACTACAAAATGATTATCAAACTTTATCCGATACTTTAGAAGAAAAATTACAACTTATAGATGAGCAACAAAAAGAATTAAATAAAAAACAAGTTCAAGATGAGTTATCAGATAAAAAAGATTTTGAATTTGATAAAAACTTAGAATCATTACAAAACCAGTCTCAAGATATTTTTAAAGTTTTAGACACCTTAGCAGACATTGCAGACCAAACAAACTTACTCGCACTAAATGCAGCCATAGAAGCTGCAAGGGCTGGTGAGCATGGTAGAGGTTTTGCCGTGGTTGCAGATGAAGTTAGAAAACTGGCTGAAAAAACTCAAAAAACTTTACATGACGCTAAAACAAATATTATAGCTGTTGATAGAGAGATTTAAACAGTTTCTATATTAAGGAATATTTTTTGCTTTAGGATAAAATAAAAAGTGTACAAATGAAATATATAGTTATCTACATACTTATTTTAACCTCATCTCTTTTAGCAAAAGAATCAGATTTTTCTATAATTATAGAAAAGCCTTTTAATGAAGCCTTATTAGATATTACTCAAGATTACGACAGAGGTATAAGTGCTGTTGGTTTTACTAGAAACTACAAACAAACACGATCTACATCCAATGGAACATATACAAATGCATTTGATTATCTTGATAGCATATCAAATAGTTATGGTTCTCAAATGCAACTTATTAAAGTTGACAAATCTGCAAAAACAGTCCTTTCAAAAAGTACAAAACTATCAAGATTTAATGAAGCTGTTGCAGTTGTAAAAACACCATCCAATGGTTATTTTATAGGTGGATACACTCTTGATGGAGACCTACTTATAGTAAAATTATCCTCAAGTGGCAATATTATTTTCACTAAAATATTTGGCACAAAAAACTACGATAAGATGAATAATCTCGTACTTTTAAGTGATGGTGGAGTTTTAGCAGTTGGTTCTTCTGTAACATCAAGAGATAAACATGACCCACTTTTTGAAACAGGCTTAGGACTAAACGACATCTATATAACAAGATTTTCTAAAAATGGTCAAAAACTCTGGAGCAGAAAATATGGTACAAAATATGATGACAGAGGGATAGATGCAGTAGAAGCAAAAGATGGTTCTATTATCATAGTAAGCACAACATCCAGCCAAAACGACAAAGATATAACACTCATGAGAATTACTCAAAATGGTGATAAAATCTGGTTAAAACACTACAAAAAAGGGCTTTTTCTTACACCATATAAAATTATAAGGCTTAAAGACAACAACTTTTTACTCTCCCTCTCTCAAAGAAATGAGATAGGAAATGAACAAGTAAAACTTATAAAATTTGATTTACAAAAAAATATACTCCTTGCTAAAGAGATAAGCACTACATATTCTAGCACACTCCATGACATAAAAGAGTTTTCAGATGGTAGCATAATGGGAGTTGGTTATGTGCGTGATGTTTATGATACGGATGGTCTTGTTATGATACTAGACAGCCAACTTGAACTTCTAAATCAAGAACATTACGGAGATGAAAACTTTGACACTTTTAACGCACTCAGCATACTTCATAACTCACAAGTAGCCGTCGCAGGTATAAACACAAACAAAAACTCCCAAGAATCAAATATGTGGATATTAAAACTAAACAAAGATGGTTCAATGGCTCAAAAATCTACAAAAACCACTGATTTTTACAATGCCCTCATAAAACTTTTCAAACCAGAAATAGATGAAAATCTATTAAGTATAAAGGAGGATTTAACCATAAATCTTAAAGCAAAGTCTTTATATTTTAAAGTTGGAAAATACAAACTAACAGATAAACAAAAAAGTTTTTTAACTAAATTTTCGACTAAATTAATACCATTTTTAAAAGCAAATCAAGCATATATCAAAACACTAGAGATAAATGGACACACCTCAAGTGAATGGGGAATAACAAACCTTACAAACAGATACTTAAACAATGAAAAACTCTCATTTAATCGTTCATATTCTACCCTGAGTTATATCTTCAAAAAACAAAAAAAGCCTGTACAAATATGGCTTATAAAAATTTTAAAAGGAAGTGGCCTTAGTTTTTCTAAAAAAACAATCCAAAACGGAGTTGAAGATAAAGAAAAATCAAGAAGGGTAAGTTTTAAAATTATTCTTCGCTAAAAGCAGAAGCTCTAAAACTTAAACGAGTTTTATCCTGTTTTAATTTCTTATAAAGTTTAAATTTTGCTTTTTTCAATGCTTCATCATCATAAGAAAATTCAACTTTTAGTGTTTCATCATCTATCTCTGCACTATCCATCGCCAAAAGTTTCAACTCTTTTTTAGTAAGTTTTGCTTTTAATATACCATATAACTCTTTATCGTCTTCTATCATATTGATAGCATCTATAGCTGTATATTTAGCTAAAACTTCTCTAAAATCATTTTCTTTGTGGTATTGTCTCCACACTGTATTTTCTAACATTATATTTTCTCCAATATCTTCGTTAAATCTTTTTCATTTATAATTATATTTGCCTCTTTTTGCAAAATCTCCCTTGCACAAAAAGCTACTCTTGTATCGGCATGTGCAAACATACTCAAATCATTTGCACCATCTCCACAAACCAAAGTTTCTGCCTTGCTTACCCCTAAAATATCTTGTAATCTTACAAGCATATCACCTTTTGAGAAGTTAAACATCATATCTCCACCAACAAGCCCAGTGAGTTTGCCATCTTTTTGATGCAATACATTTGAAAAATCTGCATCATAACCCAAAATATCTTTAGCATAAGATGTAGCAGTTCTAAAACCACCACTAAAACAAACAACACTCATCCCCATCTTTTTAAGCGCAGTTATAGTTTCCTTTGCACCTTTCATATATGGAAGATTTTGACTTATTTTTTCAACTACTGAAAAATCAAGCCCTTTTAAAAGTGCCACCCTACTCTGCAATGATTCAAAAAAATCGAGTCTTCCACTCATAGCTTCTTCAGTTATAAAAGCAACCTCTTTACCAATTCCCAACTCCTCGGCAAAAAAATCTATAGTTTCACCATCCATAAGTGTAGAATCAAAATCAAATACTGCAAGTTTTAGCATTAAATACTCTCTCTTTTGTTATAATTGCGAAATTATAGCGAATTAGGAAGATTTTTGTTTGATAAACTCATAGATAAATTACAAAATGGTGATTATATAACACTTGAAACCACACCTACACACTCACCTGTTTTTAAACCCACTATAGATAAGATAGAAAATCTAGGGCTTGATAAACTTGTAGATGGTTTTACAACAACAGACAACCCTTTGGCAAAACTAAAGTACAATTCACTCTTTGGTGCTAAGATGCTTCAAGAGAGATTTAACAAGCCTGTTATTGCCACAATGAGCATGAGAGATAGAAATAAAATCGCTCTTCAATCTGACCTGCTTGGTGCAAATGAGATAGATATAAGAGCTATTTTAGCACTCACTGGAGACCCAGCAACTCTCTCTGACCAGCCACATGCCAAAGGTGTTTTTGAGGCAGACTCTTCACTTTTACTAGACATCATTTCAGCTTATAACTCAGGGATGGATTATGCAGGAAAGCCATTTGCTCAAAACCCAAAGACTATCTACCCTTTTACAGTTATAAATTCGTATGCAAAAAACCCAAAAACATTGCAAAAAAAGATGCAAAAAAAGATTAAACATGGGGCATGTGGGATTATCACTCAACCAGTTTACAGTTTAGAAAATGCAAAGCAACTACTTAGTCTAAAAGAAGAGGCAAACAAAGAGTGTTGTTCTGAGAACAAAGAAGCAGAACTTATTTTAGGTATCTTTCCCATAACTAAACTTCGTACTGCACAGTTTTTAGCCGCTCATGTACCAGGCATAAATGTACCAAACAACTGGATAGAAGCACTAAGAATTGCACATGCCAAAGGGGTAGATGAAGAGTACAAAGTTGGATTTGAACTTAGCAAAAATCTCTTTGATGAGCTAAAACAGCTACACCCAAAACTACACCTAATGACAGCAAACCAATTTAAAATAGCTAAAGATTTACTAGTATAAAGGAAAAAAATGATTGATTTAAAACTACTACAAAAAGATTTTGAAAGTGTGAGTGCAAAACTTATAAGAAAAGGCGTTGACCTTGCTTTACTTGAACAACTAAAAGAAAAAAATGAAGAGTTAAAACAAGCAAAAGTAAATTTTGAAACACTTCAAGCTCATCAAAATGCAATGAGTAAAGAGTTTGGTATTTATAAAAGAGAGGGAAAAGATATAAGTGAACTTAAAGCTAGAGTTGATGCAAATAAGATTGTAATAGCTGAAGCACTTGATATTCAAAGGATAAAACAAGAGGAGTTAGAAAACATAGCTATGGCTATACCAAATATCCCTGATGATGATGTACCAGATGGAGAGGATGAAGATGATAATGTGGAGATAAAAAAAGTTCTTACACCCCCATCATTTGACTTTGAGCCTAAAGAACACTGGGAATTAGCAGAGCAAAATGGTTGGATAGATTTTGAAGATGGTGTTAAACTTGCAGGTAGCCGCTTTAGTGTCTCTTATGGCATGGGTGCTAAACTTGAAAGAGCTTTAATCAACTTTATGCTAAATTTCAACGCACAAAGAGGATACACAGAAGTAAGTGTTCCACATCTTGTAAACAAAAGGGCATTAGAAGGTACAGGACAACTTCCAAAATTTGCTGATGATTTATACAAGATGCAAGGGCTTGATTTATATCTCATACCAACAGCAGAAGTACCACTGACAAACCTTTTTCAAGATGAGATAATACCTGAAGATAAACTACCAATTAAGATGACTGGATATACTTCATGTTTTAGAAAAGAAGCAGGAGCGGCAGGAAGAGACACAAGAGGTATGATAAGACAACACCAGTTTCACAAAGTGGAACTTGTATCTATAACAAAACCTCAAGAGAGCGATAAGATGTTTGATGAGATGGTATCATGTGCTTCTGATATTTTAACTGCACTTAAACTACCACATAGACTTGTAACTTTATGTACAGGTGATTTAGGTTTTGGTGCAGCTAAGACAGTAGATATAGAAGTATGGCTACCGGGGCAAAACTGCTACCGTGAGATAAGTTCTATCTCAAATACAAGAGATTTCCAAGCAAGAAGGGCAAAGATAAGATACAAAGATGGTAAAAAAAACAATCTAGTTAACACTCTAAACGGCTCATCTTTGGCAGTTGGTCGTACCATGGTAGCAATCATGGAAAACTTCCAACAAGAAAATGGAGATATAAAAATCCCTGAAGTTTTACACCCTTATTTAGGGATGTAAAACTTAAAATGAATTACGAAGATTTTCAAAAAGCGCTTGACAGCTTAAATATAGTCTCAAGAATGAGTGTTGATGAAATTAAAAATAGATACCAAAAACTATCAAAACTTTATCACCCAGATATGCCAGATGGTGATGAAGAAAGATTTAGAGAGATTAACGAAGCTTATAAAACCATACAAAAATATATAAAAAACTTTAGATTTAAGCTTGATGAAGAGGAGTTTTATCAACAAAATCCATTTTCTAAAAAATCTTCCGATTGGTTTTATGACTTTTAAAGTTTTATGGTACTTTTTTTGCTTAAAAAATAAAAATATACTAAGGTAAATAATGGCAGATGCAACAGAAGATATTATAATCATTGAAGATAGTGATGTTGCAACACTTCATGATGATACATCTGAGGATAATAAATCAGATATAATTGATGAAGATGCTAAGAAAAAGAAAATTATTATCTTTGGTGGATTAGCCATTGCCATTGTTCTTATCATCTTAATAGTAGTGCTTTTAATCCTAAAATCTTCAAAAACTAAAGCTCCTGTAAATATAAACAACATAGAAAAAAAACTTCAAGAAAAAAATATTAAACCAATTAAACGAAGTAAATTAGAAAACATAATTGCAAAAGCCAACTATCTTTACTCTAGTGGCTCAAAAGAGGAAGCTCTTTTTTTATATGAAAAAATTGCACTCTACAGTGAAGCAATTTCAAACTACAACTTAGGAGTAGCTCAACTAAAAGATAAGCAATACCAAACAGCACTTACAACTTTTCAAAAAGCTATCAAAAATGATGAAAAAAGATGTGTAAGTGCTATAAATGCAGCAGTATGTTCACTACATCTACACGATAATAAAAGCTTCAAATATTATATAGATTTAGCTTACGCTTATCTACCGACAGAGGTCAACTCTCCACTATATTCATATTACTACACACTAATAAATTATTACAAAAAAAACTATTATGAAGCATTAAGTGCATTGAAAAATCCAACATCAAAAGAATATCCACAAGTTCAAAAACATCTAACTGCAAAGATAAGTGCATTATTTGACAACAACTATGATGCAATAGAAGCTATGGAAAAAAAAATTTCAAAAAAAGATTCTTTTAGCATAGGTCTTCTTTATGCTAATGTTGGTGATTTAACACTAGCTGCAAGATATTTTGAAGAAGCTATTTTACACAATATAGAACCATTAAAATCTCAACTAGCACTCGGATTTGTTTATCTAAAATCTGGTCGTGTTGCAGAGGGTGCTAAAAAGATAGACAATATAACAGACATGTACGGGGAAGAGGTTTATAAACCTTATCCCATAAAAGTAAATCTCAAAGACTCATTATTTGAGCCTTTTCAAGCACAAGAACAATATAGAAATAAAATTTATGACAGCAAAATGCTCAACTATCAAAAAATATTTTATTTTTCACCATATAAAATCTTTAATGCAGACCAAACCATTAGCTACATAAGAAAAGGCAATGCAAATATGTCCATAGATGATATTAATTCTGCTAAAAAATATCTCAAAAAGAGTGCTTCATCATCTAATGTAAATTTAGGCATAACAAATGCAATCAAAAAAGCTTTAAGATTTAGAATTAGAGAAGCAAATACAGAGTTGCAAAAATTAGCAAAAATACAACCAAAACACTCTATCTTGCAATACAATTTAGCATTAACCTATGCCCAACTTGGCGATATGGTAAATGCCCATAAACATTTTTTAAAATCATATTATCTTGATGCAAAAAATTATCTCTCTGGGGTATATGCTATCATGACATCACAACTCATACATAAACAAAACAAAAAATTACTCTCTATATATAAAGATTCACTTTTAGAAGAACAAAAAACTGAGGAGATAGATCTATATACAACTCTTCTACATTTTTCCCAAAACAACATTATCGCTACTGCTGAGTGGCTAAATAATGACTACAAACCAAGACCTCTTTATTTGGCTTTAGATACCATTATAGCTCTAAAATTAAACCGACCAAAAAAAGCTAAAAAATTCTCTCAAAAACTAACTATCTTACTACCAAAAGAGATTTTACCACACCTTATGAATATGGATGCCATTTTTTATGATACAAAATCAAAAGACTATGCAAAAGAAGTTATTAAGTACTTAAAACACCAAAAATTTCATTTTAATGACCTATATTTTGGTCCATATATAACCAGATACTTATATATAAAAGAAAATTTAATCACAGGAAAATTATATTTTCTTCGTCAACAATTAAAAAGGAAACTTGAATCAACGCAGGAATCAACAAGTGAACTCATAAGCTCACTTGCACTAGCATCTTTATATGATAAAGCATTTGAAGAGTCATACACACTCTTCAATCAACTTATAGATGAAAACAAGATTAGAGATGCACGCACTCTGTTTTTAGGGGCTGTAGCTTCAACAGCAGCAGGTCATCATGAAAATGCAATAGCTTTACTAGAGTTAGCTAAAATGAAAGATAAAAATATGATAGAAGCAAGATATGCTCTTGGTTTATTATATCTTCAAGTAAAAAATAATAAAGGTGCAGTTATACAGTTAGAAAAAGTTGGAGACAATGGTTTTAATTCTGAATTTTTTAACTTTAAAATAGATAATGATAAACTACTTTTTGAAAAACAACACCCTCACAAGTAGTTACGATAGATAACCTATGAGTGATTCAGATGCCTTAACTTCATTTCCAACACTAACACTGAGCCTAAAATTTTGTGGTATATAGATAGTAGTAACACCACTAACCATAACACCATATCTCATACCCTGAGGAAGATGTTGAGACTCTTTAACACTTAGTTTTATACTACTAAAAGATTGTTTTAACATATGCGATATTTTTAACCTATTGGAGTTTTTATCTTCATATATCAAATCTACTTTTTCATTTATCTTTGGTGCTAAAGAATTATTTTTTGAAAGCCTTGCACCTCTTTTTAAATCAATCTTTTTTAATGTTGATGTCATGGGAACTCTAAGTATAGATACATCTTTATAGTCACTCTCTATCTCTACTTTATAAGCGTATTCATCATCACTTTCTTCAATAGACAAGACAACCCCATCCACAGGACTTACAACACTATTTTCTCCAAATAAGCTTAACTCTCTTTCTGGATTTCTATATACAAAAATCAAACCAACACTAATTAATAAAGAAAGAAATGCAAATAAATCACAATCTAAAAAACTAAAAATAAAATACGCCAATACACTATAAAAAATATAGATGAACCCCTCTTTGGCTATTGGGAAAAGATTACTCTTCATTTTCTTTATCTTCTTTTGAAGCTTTTTTAGCCATTTGAGCATCTTCTTTAAGCTCTTGTTCTATCTCATTATCTACAATCTCAACTTTAGATTCAATACCATTGGCTTCTTCAAAGTTTATGATAATATCCCTAACTTCCTCGCCAGTGATATTTTCTTTTTTATAAAGTAATGCCACCATATCTTCTATGGCATCTTTATACTCCTCAAGACGAGCCACAACATCTTCATAATGTTTAGTTAAAGATGATTTAATAAACTCATCCATCTCTTCTGCCATTCTATCACCATATTCCCTAGTAGCTTGTTGTCCACCACCGATGAATGATTGTCTGCTTTTTTCTAACACCATAAGCCCAGCAACATCACTCATACCATAACTTTGTACCATAGATTTTATAATATCTGTAGCTCTCTCAAGGTCATTTCCAGCACCTGTAGAAATTTCCCCTATGAACACTTGTTCAGCTGCACGACCACCAAGAAGTGTATCCACTTCAGCCCAAAGTTCATGTTGTTGCATCATAAACTTATCTTCTTCTGGTTTATTCAGAGTATAACCAAGTGCAGCTAAACCACGAGGAACGATTGAAACTTTAGATACTTTTTTAGCACCTTTTGTAGTCTCAGCTAAAAGTGCATGTCCACTCTCATGATATGCTACTATTTTTTTCTCTTTAGGATTTATACGGCGAGATTTTTTCGCAAGACCTGCGATAGCTCTCTCAACAGACTCAAATAAATCTTTTTGTTTTACGGTTGCTTGACTTTTTCTACCAGCTAAAAGTGCTGCTTCATTAACTACATTTGCCAAATCTGCTCCTGCAAGTCCTGCTGTTAATCGTGCTATCTCTTCAATCTCTATATCTTTATCCATTTTTACATTTTTCATATGAACTTTTAGGATTTTAACACGACCTTCAAAATCTGGTTTGTCAACTAAAACTTGTCTATCAAATCGCCCAGGACGAAGTAATGCTTGATCAAGAACTTCAGGTCTATTAGTCGCTGCTAAAATGATAACAGGAGTATCTGTCCCAAAACCATCCATCTCAGCAAGAAGTTGATTTAGAGTTTGTTCCCTCTCATCATTTCCACCCATCATGCCACCAGCTGCACGACTTTTTCCTATTGCGTCTATCTCATCTATAAAGATTATACTAGGAGCATCTTTTTTAGCTTGTTCAAATAGGTCACGAACACGAGCAGCCCCAACACCAACAAACATCTCTATAAAACTACTTCCACTTACGGAAAAGAATGGCACATCAGCTTCACCTGCAACAGCTTTTGCTAGAAGAGTTTTACCAGTACCTGGGCTTCCAACTAACAAAACACCTTTTGGAATTTTAGCACCTATTTCAACATATCTAGCAGGATATTTCAAAAAATCAACTATCTCTTGAACTTCCTCTTTTGCCTCTTCTACACCAGCCACATCATCAAATTTGGTATCTGGTTTCTCAGAGTTTACCATCTTTTTAGAGTTACCCATACCAAGGATACCCCCACCCATACTTTTTTGCATACGACCAGCAAAAAACATCCAAATACCGATAATGATTAAAAATGGAAACATCCAACCAAACATCTCCGTAAACCAGTTTGTCTCGCTAAAACCAGCATACTCTATACCCTCTTTATCCAAATCTTTTACAAGCTGAGTATCACCTTTAACTATTCTTGTAGTATATATAGTATGTCCATCACTTCCAATCGCTTTTATATATGTTTGACCTATACTTACTTTACTAATCTCTTTAGATTTAACTAAATTTTTTAGCTCAGAATAGCTAATCTGTTTCGCTCTTTGACTTATATTTGACGATTGACCAACGCCCATATCTGAATTTTCACCTACAAATACTTTAAAAAGCAATATTATCACGACTGAAAATATTGCAAATGTAACTAATGGATTTTTATTGAAAAAATTATCATTTTTATTGTTATTGTTGTTGTTATTTTGATTTTGCATCTTTTATCTTTATACCTTCATTTTTAAAATCAGTGTCACCCACTCATCTTGAACTATTCTTTGAACTATTTCACAATCTTTGTAAAAATTTAAAACTTTTGTTTCATACTTATCTAAAATACCAGATAAAATCAGTATGCCATTTTCATCTAGTGCATTTTTTAAATCTTTTGCTATAAATGTTAAAACATCTGCCACAATATTTGCTACAACCACATCATATTTTTTATCTGTTTTAGTTATAGAACCTTCCCAAATATTGTTAAATTCCAAAGAGTTTAACTCTGCATTTTTTATAGAGTTTTCAACTGAGACTATATCAGTATCACAAGCATCAACTTTAGCACCTAGCTTCATAGCACCAATGCCAAGGATCCCACTTCCACATCCAACATCAATGACCCTGCTACCCTTTTTTACATATTTAGATATTGCTCTAAGAGATGAAGCAGTTGTAGGATGATGACCAGTACCAAAGGCTAATGCTGGGTCTATTACTATATTTATAAGTTGTGGATTTGGTTCATCCCAAGTTGGATGAATATAAAATTTATCTATAGCAAGAGGTTCTATACTTTTTTGATAAAGACCAACCCAATCACTGTTTTTTAGTTTAGATATAGAACATTCAAGTTCAATATCCTCTTTTAAAGCTTTTTGTAAAGCCTCACAAAATTGTTCAAGTCCCCAAGTAATCGTGTCAAGTTCATCTTCACTCCGTATGATGAAGCCATCATCATTCTCTTCAAAACCAACAGGTAAAGTATCTGCCAAAAAGTCTGAAAAAAGAGAATGATGAGATGAAACTTTAACTACTAACTCGTAGTAGTATTCCTGCATTACTAAGAAACACCCATCACAGCACCAAGTTTTTCTTTTAATACTTGCGGAGTAAACGGTTTTACAATATAGTTATTAACACCAGCTTTTAATGCAGTTATAACCTCAGCTTTACCACCCTCTGTGGTTACCATAATAATTGGTAAGTCTTTGAACCTATCATCTGCACGAACTTTTTTAACAAGCTCAAGACCATTCATCTCTGGCATATTCCAGTCAGTAATAAGCATCTCAACATCTGGATTGGCATCAATAGCATTCCAACCCTCAACACCATCTGCACCTTCTAATACATCTTTATATCCAAGACGAGCCAAAGTATTTTTAATAATACGACGCATAGTAGAACTGTCATCAACAACAAGTAATTTCAATTGAAATCCTTTTTATATATATTTTATAAATTTATTTACAATAATAGCAAAATTTTATTTGTTTTACTATTAAAGTGTTATTTTAAACATCTTAGGAAGGTTTAATGTTCCTTCATAGTAAGCTTTTCCAATAATAACACCATCTATCTCTTTAGTTTCAACAAGAGCATTGATGTCATCTTCATCCTTTACACCACCACTAGCAATGGTGCTGATACCACTAGCTCTTGCTATATCTAATGTAAATTCAACATTAACTCCACTAAGTGTTCCATCTTTACCAACATCTGTACAAATTATAGCTTCAACACCAGCATTAGCAAACTCTTTAGCCAAATCAGTGGCTTTCATTGTTGAGACTTCACCCCAACCCTCAACAGCCACATATCCATCTATCGCATCAATTCCCACTACTATTGGATATTTTTTTGCCATATCTTTTACAAACTGAGCATTTTTTACAGCTATACTTCCCAATATAATCCTATCTATCCCTATCTCAAGCATCTTTTTAATGGTTTCTTCATCACGAATACCACCACCAAGTTCTAACTTAACATTACAATTTTTGCGAATTTTTACAATTTGCTCTAAGTTTTTAGGCTCACCGGCAAATGCACCGTTTAAATCCACCAAATGCACCCACTCAGCTCCCATCTCTTCAAATGTTTTAACCAACTGCCAAGGTTCATCACTGTAAATCTTTGCACTATCCATAAGCCCCTTTGTAAGGCGTACTGCTTTTCCGTCTTTTAAGTCTATCGCTGGGTATAATGTCATATATTTTCCTCTATTGTTTTAATTTCATCTTTATCTAAGTTGTATAACTCATAGACTAAAGTATCTATCTTTCTATCTGTTTTTAAAATTTTACCTTTAAGTTGTAAAATTTCTTCTTTATCACTTTCAAACATCCTTTGCCACTCTTGCTTAAAATCTCTCTCCTCTAGTTTATCTTTAAACTTTAATTTTTTAGCTTTTTTATACTCTTTTACAAACTCATCAAAATCAAGTTTATAAAAATCTTGCAGTTTTTTAGGGATTTTATCTAGTTTTAGCTCATCTAAAAATAGAGTTTTTTTATGTTGTAACTCTTTATTTAATTTAAGCATCTCATCTGCATAACCACTCAACAGCTCTTCATAATCTTTTGAATTTTTACTCAATGTGTGGTACAATCGTTCTATAAGATTCAAATGACGCCAGAAAGGTCTCGCTGGACTCAGGATGTGGGAGGTGGCCGTCCCACCATTTGGATTTTTAACACATTTAAATCTTCTACCTAACTGCTTTTTAAAATTAACTTCTGAAACCACAAATACAGAAACCAAATAGTCATTTTTATCTACTATATGAAATATTTTTCGGTTATTTTCATCTATGGCATAAATCATTTTTTCATCATTAATATTTTTATAAATACTATCAAAACTATTAGATGCAAAAAGAAGTGGCACTAATTTCATATACTCTTTTAACTCACCATGCCCTTGAAACTTCTCTATATACCCAAGCTCTTTTGCCATCAAAAACTCACTCATATAAATCTCCCTACCCTCATAAGAAGCTACGGCATACTTTGTAGTTTTATCATACTTTGTTTTTTTTGGCATAGTTAATAGGTAATTGATATTTTTTTGGTGTATCTTGGCATGTGGGAGTTGTGGTAAAGGTAACTGCTCTATAGTTGATTTATTTATAGCCAAATACCCACCAGCTAAATGTTTATCTTTAAATTCAACATTCAAATAGTAGGTTAAAAATTTTGAATTTAATAATGCCAATAAATATTTTGGATTAAAATCTGCAAAATCATAAACTCCATAAATTCCTACACCTAAAGCTAAAGGTTGATCTAAATAATATGCCTCTATTCTTTTTGTCATTCCAGCTATGACAATCTTACTTTTATTCCAAAAATCAAATTTTGATTTTGCAATAATCTTATCATCAAACTTAATAAATGGATTTTTATAAACACTTTTCATATAAGGAACTGGCTTCTTAAATAATATATAGGGATCAATAGTCCCACTTACTATAAATTTTATTCCATCTTTATTCTCATTTATCAATGGTTTTATTTTTTGAGCTTCAAAACCCGTCGTTCCAGAGTTTATCAAGATATTATAATCTTTAAATGTTTTATATCTTTTAAAAATATTTTTCTTTTTTTCATGCTTAGTAATATCTTCTAAATCACTAATTTTACTAATCGCATACTCCTTATAAAATATCTTTTTATTTTTATTTCCAAATACGATAACAGGATAAACACCCACATTATCAAAAATAGAAAGCTGTGAAATATTTATAATTTTACTCAAAGATTTTTCAGCTAAATACTCTAAAGATTTTTTTGCATAATCAGATATTAAAATTTTATTTGGAATAATCCACCCATATAAACCATCTTTTTCCAATAAACTATCACCTAATAATAAAAATGGTAAATACAAATCATATGCTCCACTCAACAATGGGTATTTTTGTGAAATAGCCTCTCTTTGGTCTTTGCCCATATTTCTAGCATTCACATACGGTGGATTTCCAATCACTACATTAAACTTAACATCCCCAAATGGCTCATCTAACAGTGAGTTTGCACACACTATTTTATCAGCTAGTTTTGTAAGTTCACGACCTTTTGTGGCTGTGCGAAGCCATAATGAAAGTTTAGCTATCTCTACTGCATCCTCATTTATATCTATACCATAAAGATTGTTTTCGAGTATGCTCTTTTCTATCTCATAGTAAGCTGTTATATCGCCCATAACTACTAAAT
>Ga0256842_1000328_pt1 | contig 41755 bp, 28 predicted proteins | sample 4559240metaG_FD_185973 | JGI IMG/M metagenome (GOLD analysis project Ga0256842, IMG submission 185973) | Hydrothermal vent microbial communities from Guaymas Basin, Mexico - 4559-240 | ecosystem: Environmental > Aquatic > Marine > Hydrothermal vents | place: Mexico: Guaymas Basin | collected...
TTTCTCGTTTAGATATAAAAGCCACCACTTCTAGTAATGAAATAGTAAATATAGAAATACAACTCAAAGATGAAAAAAATATGATAAAAAGGTCTTTATATTATTTAAGTAAGATGTATGTTAATCAGCTTGGGAGTGGAGAAAATTATAAAAAATTACCTAGAACTATAGCAATTAACATATTGAGATTTAATTACTTAGATAGAGAGAAGAATTTTCACAATAGTTATAGGTTTAAAAATGTTAAAAACGATAAAGAACTAACAGATGTAATGGAAATACACTTTATAGAATTACCTAAATTTGATGAAAACAAAGAAGGTAAACTACTTATAGAGAATCTAAAAAAATTAGATATGCTTAAGGCTTGGACTTTGTTTTTAAAACAACCTATGAGTGAACATATTTTAGAACTTGAAGAAAATATTAAAGAGCTCAGAGAAGCTAAAAAAGAATTAACAGTAATAAGTTCAGATAAAAAAAATAGAATGCTTTATGAAATGAGAGAAGCCTCTTTGCATGATAGAGTTAGTGCTTTAGAAGGAGCAGAGGAAAAGGGATACAATAAGGCACTAAAAGAAATATCTAAAGCAAAGAAAAGAGCAGAACAGGAAAAGAAAAGAGCAGAACAGGAAAAGAAAAGAGCAGAACAGGAAAAGAAAAGAGCAGAACAGGAAAAGAAAAGAGCAGAACAGGAAAAGAAAAGAGCGGAGCAAGAAAAGAAAAGAGCGGAGCAAGAAAGACAAATAAAAGAACAAGCTATTTCTAAATATTATAAAAAAGGCTTTACTATAGAGGAATTAGCAGAAGATTTTAAAATGACTCTTCAAGAAATTAAAAATATTGTTTTATAAATTTAAAATTATAATTGGGGTTACACAGATAAGTTTGTTAAGTTTTTATAAGGTTTTTATAATACTATAAAAAATAGGATTTATAACTATTAGATATTTAAACTTCATCTCTTAGTATAGGCATACTCATACACCTACAACCACCACCACCTCTTGCTAATTCAGAACCTTGAATTACAACTACAAGTTTTTCAAAGTTGTTGGGGTCTATTTTTCCATTGATTATATCGTCTGCTTTTATAACTTTAAAACCATGATTATCTAAATAATTAATTGTATGGGTATTTCTACTGTAGCCAATTATTTTTCCTGGTGCTAATGTTAAAAAATTTGCTCCACTATGCCATTGTTCTCGTTCTTGATGCCAAATATCATCTTTTCCTCCACAAAACATAGGAGTTAATTTCATGCCTAAGTTTTCAAGAGCTGTAAGTAGATTTTTTTCATCTGTAATTGTAACGCTATCGCCTGTATTATCAATATGTATAGTTCTATACCTGTCATTTAATATTACTGGCTCATAAATCATACAAGTAGTTTTATCTAAAAATGTAAAAATCATGTCCAAATGAATAAACGATTCAGGAGAATGAGGTAATTCTTGAATAATTATATGTTTTTTAATATTTTTAGACTTAAAATGCTTTATAATAAAATCAATTCCTTTCGCTGTTGTTCTTGGCCCCATACCAACACACAATATGTCTTTTCTTGCAATTAAGATATCACCACCTTCAACGGTAATTGAACTATCACTATAATCAGGTTTGAAAGTCTCTGCATTTATAAAATTAGAATACTTAAATATTGCTTCCATAATTATTGCTTCTCTTGCTCTAACTTTACTTGCCATTTTACTAATTGAAACTTCATTACCTATACTCACAGATGCATCTCTTGTAAAAAATAAATTATGTAAAGGAACTAAGCTGTATCTTTCTTCTTTAAGATAATCAGTAAGAGTGTTTCTTTTTAAAGGTAATCCTACTATTAATGTATGAGCAAGTTCTTTGTACTCCATATTTAAAAGAGTGTTTTTTATATATTCAAGATTTTCATTTTTAGAAATTTTTTCAATTAATTCTTTTTTGATGTTTTCATTTTTTAAAATATCTATAAGTAAATCTTCAACTTCAAAAACATTTTCAACAAGTTTTTCTAATACTCCTTTAAATTGAGCATATTCTTTAGAGGCAACAGAGAGACTTAATATATCACTATAAAGTGCTTTTTCTGCATTTTCAGGAGTCATGTTTTCAAGCTCTTCTCCTGGAGTATGCACTATAACTCCGTTTAACTTTCCTACTTCAGAATTAATTGTAAGATTTAACTTTTTCATTATTTCTCCCAAAAATGTCAGAATATATTATTTTTAATTTTTTAACAAGGATTTTATTCATGCTTTTTGTTAAAATGTTTGTATTTTATATAAATATGATTAAAATGTATGAGTTGCTTTTATTTAGAGGTGTTAAAGTGCAGGAAAATGTAAAAAACTATGATTATTTAATTATTGGTGCGGGAGTTATTGGTTTAACAATCTCTTTAGAGTTGAGAAAACGACATCCAAATAGTACTATTGCTATTTTAGAAAAGGAAACTAATGTAGCTTTTCACGCTAGTGGTAGAAATAGTGGTGTATTACATGCAGGATTTTATTATACATCAGATTCTTTAAAAGCAAAGTTTACTGCCATTGGTAATAAAAAGATGAAAGAGTTTTGCAAAGAGCATAATTTAAAGCTAAAAGAATGTGGCAAAGTTGTAATTGCTAAGAATAAATCGGAGATAAATACAATTCATGAATTATACAAGCGTGGTTTAAAAAATGGAGTGGATGTAAAAATAATCTCTAAAAAAGAGTTAAAGGAAATTAATAAAGATATTAAAACTGTAGATATTGCATTATACTCTCCGTCAACTGCATCTATTGACCCTAAAGAAGTTATGTATAAGTTAAGAGAAGTCGCAGAAAATAAAAAAATTGAAATTTTTCTCAATACTTCATATAACTCCCATAAAGATAACACTGTTTATACAAATAATAGAGAATTTAAATTTAAGCATCTTGTAAACTGTGCCGGTCTTTATGCTGATAAAATTGCTCATAATTTTAATATTGCTCATAATTACACATTAATACCATTTAAGGGTATATATTTAAAATATAATGGAGACCCAAATTTAGTAAATATACATGTTTATCCTGTTCCTAATTTAAAGAACCCATTTTTAGGAGTTCATTTTACTAAAACTGTTGATAATGAATTAAAAATAGGTCCTACATCAATGGCTGCATTTTGGAGAGAAAATTATCATGGAGTTAAAAACTTTAATATTTCGGAAATGGTAGAAATATTATCTCAAACAAGTAAACTATTTGTATTAAATTCTTTTGGATTTAGAGACTTAGCATTTGAAGAATTTAAAAAGTATAATCCAGCCTTTATGATAGAAGAAGCTGAATCGTTATTAGATAATGTAGAAAATGATTTTATTTCAAAACCTGCAGGAATTAGGGCTCAACTACTAAATAAGACTACAAAAGAATTAATTATGGATTTTAAAGTAGAGAAAGCTAAAAATTCAACTCATGTTTTAAATGCTATTAGCCCAGCTTTTACATCATCATTTCCATTTGCTGAACATGTAGTTAATATCATAGAAAACAAAGTTGAAAACAAAGTTGAAAATAAAGTTGAAAATAAAGTTAAAAACAAAGAGGTTTTATGAAAATAATATATTTACTAATATTGGCTATATCATTATTTTTTATATCTTGCCAAACTCAAAAACAATTAGAATATAAAAAAGCAATAACTAGTTATGAGTTAACAGATATTGAATCATATATAAAAAAGTACCCAGAAGATGAAAATATTCCTCAACTAAAGTTTAGAATCAGGGTAATTGAATATGAGAGAGTAAAAAAATCAGGCAACATCATGCTTTTAAACTATTTTGTAAAAAAATATAAAAATGGCAAGGATGTTGATAAAATAAAAGATATTATTTTTTCTATGAAAGTAAAAAACAAAAAAAATAATATAGAATATTTAACTTATTTAAAAACAATTTTCAATGAAGATAAATATATTGAAATCATAAATAAAAAAATATATAAAATTAATGAATTGGAATTATCTAAAATTAATACGATTACAAGTAATGAACAAGAAGATAAAATCAGTGAGTTTTTAGAAAAGCATCCCACTAATAAATTTCATTTAAAATTAAGAAAAAAACTTAAAGAATATGAACTTAAAAAAATTCTTAAATCAAAAAACTTAAATAAAATAAATAACTTCATACAAAGATATCCAGAATACTATAATGATAAAATAAAAACTAAAATAGCAAATATTCTTCTGTCTGAATATAAAAATGCTCCATTAAATATCTTAAAGAGATTTCTTGAAAACAATAAAGATTATAAAAATTATTCTGAACTTGAAAAAACTTATATAGAAAGAGCTTATAAAAAAGATATTTCATTTTATAGATATAATCAATTAATAGAACTTGATAACAAATATCATAATAAAATTTACCAAAAAGATATTAAGTGGTTTAAAAACAATAAAGATAATGTTTTAAAAATTAATAAACTAATAAATTCATTATTTAAAGCCATTCCTTACAAAGTAGAAGAAGAAGATAATTTGTATCAAATAGCAAGAAATACTAAAGAAGAATCCGAATTTATTATAAAATCTGCTTTTTTTACTAACAATATAAATAGTATAATAAAAAAAGTTTCATCTCATTTTTTTATTATACAATTATCTGCCTTTAAAGCATTAGAATATTATTATAATCAAGATATTATATCAAGAAGAACAGAATTAATAACAAAATATAAATCATTAGAAAAATTTAAAAATAAATACTATAAAGAAAAAATTTTATTAATTGCACTAGTTTTAAATGATGAAAATTTATTTTTAAAATATTTAGATAAACTATCGCAAAATAAAACATTATGGATTAATTTCCTAAGATATAATTTTCTTGCTACAAGCTCAAGTAATTTAATTAACTTAATATATGATATCGCTAGTATTGATTTTAAAGTTATTTATTCTGATAAAACTTTAGAAAAAAATAAATTTGATAGAAAGATAAATTTATCTTTAACAAGAACATTATTGAATCATATTATTAATGATATGCAAAAGAAAGAAATTATTTCTAGTAAAAGTATTAATAGAAAAATAAATACTCTTAAGCATTATTTTAAGGATATTGACTTTTTTGAGTTTTCTTTAGTTAATTACTATGAATCAAAAGCCTTAAAAGATATAAAAGCATTAATAAAAACAATAAAGATGAGTAACTACTTGAAAAGTTATATTATTAATAACTCTCCAATAGTTAAAGTAAAAAGATTACTAATAAAGAATAACTGTTCTTCTTGGTGTAATAAAAAAGAAAATATATATAAAATTTTTTTTAGAAATATGGACTAGCTTGAATTGGTTCTAAATCTACTTTTGACTCTTGGATTTGAAAATCAATATCATCGACATAACTTTTTTCTACAACTAAGTCTTCAACAGAAACATCTAAAGATGGAACATTATTATCTTTTGCTTCAATTGTAATTGTTCCTTCACAAGACAATGCTTCTACACTTGCCTGTTTAATGTTTTGATTTGCAAGTGTTATTTTTGTATAATAGTAATTAGCACTTTTAGCATCATCTTTAGCAATAGATTCTTGTAAGCTCATTAAATCTTCTTTGGATCTTTTTAGTAATCCTTTAATTTTTTTAATTGATTCATTAACACAATTTAATTTAATAATATCTTTTTCCTTTCTAGTTTTCTTTAAAATATTATATGCTTCTTTTAATGAACCACCCATCTTAGATATCATTGCCGTTGCAGTTGATATTTTTTGAGAACTACTTAATTTAGCAATTTTAGCCTCTTGCTCATTTTCAAAAGAAAACAATAATGTACTTAATAAAATTAATAATATATAAATATATTTCATAAATAACCTCCTCATACTTTAAATTATTAACTATTTTTTAGATTTTGTCAAATATTAAAAAAAATAAAACTTGTTATCACATATCTTTTTAGTTTATAATTCCTTTTTTAGGGGGCTATGAACCATAGAATCTTTTTAATATTATTTTTAATAAACAGCTCTTTAATGGCAAATGACTCATTTTTAAATATTTTTAATAAAGAAGAAAATGTATTTTTTAAAAAACTACAATATAAAAAGCTTTTGCTTTCTTTAAATGATAATATTAAAAACAATAATGAGCCAAGAAACTTCTTTACTGGATTTCTTTTATATAAAAGAGGCAAACATGAAGATGCGTTCTTATTTTTTAAATCACTTAAAGATAAAAACTTAAAAGCTTTTGGTGATTATTACATGGCTAGATATTACTTTAATCATAATAAAATAAAACAAGCAGAAAAACTTTTTAATAAAATAGATAAAAGGCATTATTTTGAAAATTCTATATTATTATATCAATCTAAAATATATTTTAAAAAAAACAATTTAGAAAAATTTGAAAAAATTTATTCTGAATTGTTTAAGCTTAGTAAAAAGAAACAAAAACAAGAGATTCAAAAATTATATATTACTTTATTGTATAAAATATATATAAAAGAAAATCGAAAGTTAAAGTATAATAAAAAAGAGCAAAAGGAAGAAATAAAAAGTAATATTCAAAAATATAAAAATAAATTAAAGACCCAAATATTAATTTTTTTAAATTTAAATAGTTTAGCAAATACTCCTTGGTTAAAAACCTATGTAAAAAAAATATTTAGAACGGAAGAAGATTATTTTAATTTATTGTTAAAGAGATATTATTATTTGATAGCTAAGTTTAGATACATAAAAGCATTAAATATTATTGATTCTGATATAAGAAGATACGAAAGATATAGAATTAGAGCAAAAAGAAAACATAGGCAAAAACTTTTAATGTATAAAAATAGATTATACTTATTAAAAATTGAAATTTTATATAAACTTAGAAGATATAAAAAAACTTTTACAATATTTGAGAAGATATTGAAATATAAACAAGTTAAATATAGCTATTGGTTATTTAAAGTTTATGCTAAAAGAAATATGTTAAAAAAATATGAGGCATATTATAAAAAAACTTATAGTTTAATTTCTCATTCTGAATATATTGAAGAAATAGACTATCTTAGAGCAATGTTAAATTTTAATAATCACAAGTTGGAAACAGAAAAATTATTTCATAATTTTTTCAAAAAATATAAAATTTCTAATAAAATATTAGAAATGCAAGAAAAATTAGCTTGGTTTTATTATAGAGAAGGCCTATACTCTAAATCGATACCATTATATGAAATAATATCTAAAAACCAAAACTATAAAAAAAGAGATTTAGCTTATTATTGGCTTGGGAAAATATATAAAAAAATAGGCTTAAATAAAAAAGGTGAAGCTTATTGGCAAAAAATATTAATAAATTCACCATTAACATATTATTCTAATCTAGTACTAAATTATTCTAATAATAGCTTTAATAAAGTTACTTTAAGTAATAGAAAACAACTTAATAAAAAATTAAATGTTAGAAATTTTCAAAAAATAATAAAAAACGATGAAATCCCTAATTATATTAGATTTTTTATCAAATATAGGTTTTATAATATTGCAAGATATGAACTCTTTTATCTATATAAAAGAAATAACAGAAAATTAAATCATAATTTAAAGCTTGCAATGGCAAAACTATCTTACTTAAATGAAAAATCAATTAAATATGCTCATGCAATCTTTCATAGAGATATGGGAGGAGCTGATTATCCTGAAAATGATTCTTTAGAAATTTGGCAATTAGCTTTTCCAAATATGTATAAAAATGATGTTTTATTTGCTTCAAAAACTATAAAAATACCTAAAAGTCTTATTTATGCAATTATAAGAGAAGAAAGTAGTTTTAATAGATTAGCAAAATCATATTCTAACGCTTATGGTTTAATGCAACTATTATACCCAACAGCAAGAAGATTAAGGTGGAGTCTTAAAGCTTATACTCGTTTAAACTTTAATCGTTCTTGGAAGTTATTTAACTCTAGATACAATATCTCACTTGGAACAACCTATCTAAAATTTTTAGACAAAGAGTTTAATGGAAATAAAATATCTATGATTGCTTCTTATAATGCCGGAGAAAGAAATGTTCGTAAGTGGAGAAAAAAATATAAAAATATGAGTGAAGATGAATTTGTTGAATCTATTCCAATAAATCAAACTAAACACTATGTAAAAAAAGTCCTGAAATCTTATTATATTTATAAATATATTTATAATTTTAAAACTGAACTAAACTATATCCCAATTAAAAAGAAACTAAAAGCAAGGCGATGTATTGTCCGAAGGAGAAAAAAATGAATTTAGATAAAGATATTGGTTATTATTTTATTACAAACAATGAGTTATCTATAAAAGGCAACGAAAATGATGTTAAATTAGCTTGTGAATTAGGCGTAAAAGTAATTCAATATAGAAATAAAAATGCAACTACTAAAGAATTATATAATGAAGCACACAAATTAAGACAAATATGTAAAAATCATAATGTGAAATTTTTAGTTAACGATAGAATAGATATTGCAATTGCGGTTGATGCAGATGGAGTTCATTTAGGGCAAGATGATATGCCTTATCCAGTTGCAAGAAAGCTATTAGGTAGAAAAAAAATAATAGGATTATCTACACATAATATAAAAGAAGCTCAATTAGCTGAATTTAGCAATGTTGATTATATAGGCGTTGGTGCGATATTTAACACAAGTACAAAAAAAAATGTAACAAAGGCTCAAGGAGTTGAGTTAATAAAAAACATAAAGAAAATTGTTAATATTCCAATTGTTGCAATTGGTGGAATAAATATGAGTAATTTTAAAGATGTTATTGAAGCTGGAGCAGATGGATTTTGTTCTATTTCAGATATTGTGAAGCATGAAGATATGAAAACAAGAATACTTGAAATCAGTAAATACTTAAAACAAGAGAATTCCAAATATAGCTCCAAAATGAAATAAATTTTCTGAACCAGAACCAAATTCTATATTAAATCTTACTGTATTTGCAATTTTGAATCCCAAATAAACATTAAAAGTAATTAAAATATCTGTTTCTTCATTACCAATATAATATGTAAGAATGCCAGATGACAGCCCAAAATCAAAATATTGCAACATATAAAATGGAGCAAATCTAAGGTATGGCTGGAATATTGCTCCAAGATCCTTATTATGATAATTTGAAAGATTTTCAAAAATGCCAAGTTGAGCCCCAACATATAGTATAGGAATTATTCTTGATTCAAAAAACATTGAATAAGCTTGATATCTTTCTGAATGTTTAAAGTAAAATGAGTCCATCTTAAATCCTAAATGATATTGCTTACTTTTATCAAATAAAAAATTATCTAAAGATTTATTTGAATTATTTGCTTTAGCTCTTAATAGGTAATTACACATTTCTGCTTTTTCTTTTGAGTCAAGCCTATAAGAATTGTTAAAAGATTTTTGAGAACTTTCGCAATTATTGTAAATTTCTTTATTTAAATCATTTATTTTGTTTGAAAATGCTATAAGTGGGAAAAACAGTAAAAATAATAATAAAAATCTCATAAAATACTCATAAAAAATAATAAAACAATATTTTATCTTATATCTGAAAAACTGTCAAATTATATTTTGATAATGTAAGAGCAAAAAAACTTTAAGTTATGATATTGAGACCCAAGAAGTAGTTAGATAAAAATATATTTATTTATTTAATGTGTTATAAGAAGTTATCAATTTTGGGCGAAACGAAAAAAGGGGCTACTTCGACTACGCTCAGTAATCGAGGCCCCTTTTTAATATAATCTAAATTATTCTTAATTCACTAATTAGAAACCTAATTCAGCCATAAAAGCAAGATTTCCTTTAACAGCATCTAAAGATACCTTTAATGCGGCAGTTTCTTTTTCGTCTAAATCAAAACCAACTACTTCTTCAACACCATTTTCACCAAGAATAGCAGGAACACCAATATAGTATCCATCAATACCAAATTCACCAGTTAAGTAAGCCGCAACAGGTAAGATTCTTCTTTGATTTTTTATAATAGCTTCAGTCATTGTTATTGCTGCAGATGCAGGAGAATAAAAAGCAGAACCGTTTCCTAATAATCCAACAACTTCACCACCAGCTTTTCTAGTTCTATTAACGATAGCTTCTAATACTTCAGCAGCTTTAGCTTTATCACCTTTATACTTTCTTTCTAAAAGAGTAGTAACAGGGATACCATTAACATTAGCATAACGAAGTAGAGGAACCATAGTATCACCATGACCACCTAAAACCATTGCGTTAACATCTTTAACTGAAACATTAAGTTCCCATGCTAAAAATGCTGAAAATCTAGCTGAATCTAATACACCTGCTTGTCCCATAACTCTATTTTTAGGGAATCCAGAGATTTTTTGAAATAAAGTAACCATGGCATCTAGTGGATTAGAAATAATAATAACTATAGCATTTGGAGCATTATCTCTTACACCATTTGCAACAGCAGTCATAATTTTTGCATTTACAGACATTAAGTCTGATCTATCCATACCTGGTTTTCTAGGTAATCCAGCAGTAACGATAACAACATCAGCATCTTTAATAGCTGAATAATCATTAGAACCAACTAAACTACTATCAAAACCATCAATTCTAGCTGCTTCAGCTATATCTAAAAGTTTACCTTGAGGTAAATTTTCTTTAATATCAACCATAACAACATCACCTAACTCTCTCATAGCTGCAAGTTGAGCTAATACTCCACCAATCTGTCCACCACCAACTAATGCAATTTTCTTAAGTCCCATCATTTCCTCCTAATAAATACTTTGATAAATCATCAAATCAAAAAATATAAATAGGATATGCAATTCACATATTCTATATTTCAGAAAGAGATTACAAAAGTTAAGTTTATCTGTCAAGTTAATTCAATTTTTTTATTAGTTTTTTTTTCTTTTTATTTTTTTTAATAAGAAAAACTAATAATAAGCCCATGTTATTTTATATATTAACTAATTTCATTTAAACTTATCCTTCTGAATAATTAGTCCTCATAGTTTTTTCTACGAGATTTTTTTAATTCTCCCCTATTTTTTTTATTATCTAATCGTTTCTTAACAGAATTTTTTGATGGTTTTGTTGCTTTTCGTTTTTTTATGATTATCATTGACTTTAAAATTAATTCTTTTAATCTTTTAAATGCTGCCTCTTTATTTCTTACAAGAGAACGAGTTTCCTGTGATTTAATTATAATTTCTCCACTTGGAGTAATTCTATTATCTTTCATCTTCAATAGTTTTACTTTTACCCAATCGGGTAAAGAAGATTTTTTTATATTGAATCTAAGATGAACAGCGGAACTCGTTTTATTTACATGTTGTCCACCAGGACCCTCTGCTCTGATTGCTGAAATTTCTATTTCATTTAAAGGTATTGATATTTTATCATTTATAATTAACATAAAACTCCAATAAAGAATAGTATGATTTTATCATATTTATATTAAATAAATCAATTTACAAATGGAGTAAAAAAATTAAAAGGGTTTAAAACGACTAAATTAACATTTAATTGCAATCTCAATATAATTATAGTATAAGAATGTAAAGGTGTTTATTTATTTATTATTTAGGAGTCATTATGATTAGTTATAAAGATTTAGGCTTGGTTAATTCAAAAGAAATTTTCAAAAAAGCCTTTGAAGGTCAATATGCAATTCCTGCATATAACTTTAATAATTTAGAACAAATGCAAGCTATAGTAAAGGCTTGTGTTGAAAGTAGTTCACCTGTAATAATGCAAGTATCAAAGGGTGCAAGAAATTATGCAAATGAAACTTTACTTAGATATATGGCTCAAGGTGCTGTTGAATATGCAAAAGAATTGGGTAAAAACATCCCTATAGTGCTTCATTTAGACCATGGAGATAGTTTTGAAACTGCAAAATCATGTATTGATTCAGGTTTTAGCTCTGTTATGATAGATGGTTCTCATTTACCTTATGAAGAAAATGTTGCTTTAACTAAAAAAGTAGTTGAATATGCTCATAAATATGATGTTACAGTAGAAGGCGAATTAGGTGTCTTAGCTGGAATAGAAGATGAAATATCTCATGAAAAGTCTAATTATACAAGGCCAGAAGAAGTAGAAGATTTTGTTAAAAAAACAGGTGTTGATTCTCTTGCTATTTCAATTGGAACAAGCCATGGAGCATTTAAATTTAAGCCAGGTGAAGATATTCAGTTAAGATTTGATATTCTTGAAGAAATAGAAAAGAAAATACCAGGATTTCCTATTGTTTTACATGGGGCATCTTCTGTAGTGCAAGAATATGTTAAAATTATCAATGATAATGGTGGAGAACTTAAAGATGCTTTAGGCGTTCCTGAAGAACAACTCCGTAAAGCTGCAAAATCTGCTGTTTGTAAAATTAATATTGATTCTGATGGTCGTCTTGCTATGACCGCAATGGTTAGAAAAGTATTAACTGAAAATAAAGGTGAATTTGACCCTCGTAAATACTTAGGAAAAGGTAGAGATGAGTTAGTTAAATTAATTAAGCATAAAAATGAGCATGTTTTAGGTAGTGCAAATAGAGCTTAATGTTCTTTTTCTGGGTCGTAAGGGTCAACATGTACAATTACATGTATTGCATTAGATAATTCTTTTTGTATCACATTTTTAACATCTTTAGATAGTTCATGAGCATCGTACAATCTCATATCAGGATTAACCTCTATATCTATTTCTATTTTATAAAAAACTCCAGATTTGATAATTCTAAAGTGATGAAAAGTTTCTATTCCACTAATTTCTAATATTTTTTTAGATATAATCTCCTTTTCTTCTACCTCAATAACTGTATCAATAAGTTCTAGATACGCATCTTTACCTATTTCATATGCAGCATGTAGTATCATTAAAATCACAATAAAGGAGGCAATAATTTCGCCGTATTTAAATGGAGTAAATATAATTAAGATTAAACCTATTAGTGCCGCAACCGAGGATAAAGCATCAGATCTATGATGATGTGCATTTGCAATAAGTAAATCAGATTTTATTTCTTTGCCTTTAATTAAGGTATATCTATAAAGTCCTTCTTTTATCAAAATTGAAAAAATTGCAATAAAAATTGTAAACTTTGCAGGAGTAACAGCACTAGGGTTATTTATTCTTGATATATTATCTTTAAAAAGGAAAAAAACAACCATAAATAACACCATTGAAATCATTAATGTTGCAATTGTTTCTACCTTTCCATATCCATAAGGGTGATCATCATCAGGAGGTTGGTTAGCAACTTTTACTATAAAAAAAGTTGCTAAATCTGTAACTAAATCAGATAAAGAATGTATTCCATCTAAAAATATAACTTGAGATTTTCCTAAAAGACCGAATACAATTTTTAAAGTACTAAGAATTCCATCAACAAGAATACTTATTAATGAAACCTTCTTACTCACTACATAATATTGATTATTTTCCATTATTTTCCTTCAAATAAATAATTTATATTATAAAACTTGTAAACTGTCAATGATGATTATTTAAATATTTTAAAACCTAGCACATCTATAAATACTTCGATTTCATAATATTTAAATCTTAAATAATAAAAATTTTGATATATTCATAAAATTAGGTATAATGTAGTATATTTAATTAGGTTTGAAATGGAAAAATTAAGATTGTTACTAAAGATATCATCAGAAATGACAAAAGATAGAGATATCAGAAAAATATTAACCAAACTTACAAGTATCACTAAACAGCTTTTAGAAGCAGATAGATGTAGCATATTTTTAAATGATGAAAAAACTCAGGAATTATGGACAATAGTAGCTGATGGAGTTAAAGAAATAAGGTTTCCAAATGATAAAGGTATTGCCGGAGAAGTATTTCAAACTAAATGGAGTCTAAATATAAAAAATGCTTATGATTATCCTAAATTTAACAAAGAAATAGATAAAAAAACAGGTTATTATACAAAAAATATACTTGCGGTTCCTTTAGTAAATCATTTAGGGGATACTATAGGTGTTTTTCAGGTTATAAATAAATTGACCGCAGACACATTTACAAAATCTGATTTTGAATTACTAGATCATTTAGCTATGTATGCTGCTTCAAATATTGAAAATGTAATTTTATATGAAAAGCTTAGAAAAGCTCAAGAAGATGTTATCTATAAGTTATCTCATGCCACTGCCTATAAAGACCCCGAAACTAAAAATCATATCATTAGAGTTGGTTTATATTCAGCTGTAATCGCAAAAGCGTTAGGTTGGCGTGATGATAAAGTTGAGTTAATTAAATTAGCCGCACCAATGCATGATATCGGTAAAGTTGGTATTCCAGATAAAATTTTAAATAAGCCCGATAAGTTAACTGATGATGAATTTGAAATAATGAAAAAACATACCGAATATGGTTATGATATTCTGCATGGTGGAGATAGTGAACTGTCAAAACTGGCTGCAATCATTTCTTTGGAGCATCATGAGAAATGGGACGGAAGTGGTTATCCTAATCATAAAAAAGCTAAAGAAATATCTCTTGAAGCTAGGATTACAACAGTAAGTGATGTTTTTGATGCTTTAACATCAGAGAGGCCATATAAAAAAGCTTGGAGTATTGAAGATACAATGAAAGAACTTCAAAGAACAGCTGGAAGTCATTTTGACCCTGAAATAGTTAAGTTATTTGAAAGAAATATTGATAAAATATTGGAAATTAAAAAAGAATATTATGATGAGCATTGATTTTTTCTATTTGAATCTTATAATAGACTAGTTTTGTGGAGATTCAAATGGAAGAAAATAAAAATCAAGTTAAACAAAGTAATATAAAAAAATATGTAAACTTCTTGTTTTATATTGTTATTATTGTAGTTGCAGTTGCATATTTTTTAAATAATATGCCTAAAAAAGGACCTGCATATTTTTTTCAAACAACAAACATAAGAAACGAAAAAGTTGATTTAAATCAATATAAGGGTAGAGTTATTTTGCTAGATTTCTGGGGAGTATGGTGCCCACCATGTAGAAAGATGTTACCTATCTTGGAAGAATTAAATACAGAATATAAAGCAAAAGGAGTATCGATAATAGGGGTTCATGTTGTAAGTGGCTTTAGAGGTAATCAATTTACACAAAAATTTGCTAAAAACTATAAACTAAAATATCCAATTTGGGTTTCAACTAGAAATATTGAGCAAAGATATCAAGTAAAATCATACCCTACAATGATAATAATAGATAAAAAAGGTCAAATAAGGAATGTTGTAGTAGGTACTCAATCTAAAAGAAAATTAAAAAAGATTTTTGATACTTTGCTTGCTGAATAAAATATTAAATAAGTTAAATTACTCGTAAAGATGTAGCATTGCTACATCTATTTACAATTGGAGAAAATAAAAAATAAAAAAATAAACTTTACAAAATAAATTTAGATATTATATACTCAAAACTCCTATAACATACCTTGGAGTTATAATGAAGTACTTGAAACAATTAATACAAAAAGACAATTTTGATTCAATTAAAGAAATGAAAGAATTTTTTATACACTATTCAGAAGAACTTGAGAAAAAGAATGAAGAAGCATTTAATAGTTTTTTAATTGAAAACAAAATAGAATATAAAAATTTAAATGAATTAACAATTATTCTTAATGAAATGATTTTAAAAATAGAAGAAGCTATTCAGGAAGAGTTATTTATTACCTCATTTTCAGAAGAAGACTCAATAAGGAAGATTTTTTTCTTTATGAATTGCTATATTGATCCATATCATGGGCTTTATATAAAAGAAGAAGCTGTTAAAAGAATAGTAATGGATAACCCTCTCTTATTTGTAAAAAGGGAAATCGGTGATGATTTATATCAGCATTATCTTGACACTAACCCAATATTACTAATGGCAATAGGTAGATTTTCAGAAGAAAAATCTTGGAACTATAGAACAGTTTTATCTATAAAAAAATTGACCCTTAATGATTTTGAATTAAGAGAAAATGATATAGTTATAATAAAACACAATGTTTTTACTAAAACAGTTCAAAAAATTATAGATAAAAAATGTTTTAATACTCATGATAAATTATTGGGTGTACACATAGTAACAACTTTACCGAAAAATTTTGACTTAAAAGGTAAAGCTCCAATACTCAGAACTGTTACTAAAATGATACATTATCATAAAGAAATGGAATTATTTAATAAAGGATTTAAATATATTAGCCAAAATTATCCCAAAGTATTTACCAATAAAGTACATAAAATATTAAAATCACATATCTATGAAGATAATGCTCCTTTATTTAATACTAATGATGTAATTGAAGGGCTAGCAAATAGATATATAGATAAGCAAATTTTTAAAATGGTGGAGGATTTTCCCGAACTTAAAAAATGGGCAAAGGTACATGATATAACTCATTTACTTGATGGAGAAGCATTTTCTTTATCACTTTGGAGATTAACATCTTGGAATTTAGGTGGTTCTCTTGAACATACCATAAAAATGTACAGAGATGATATAATTGCTGACATGCTAATAAAATATTACAGTGAGGAAGAAGTTGTTAATGGCGTAATTATTTCATTTTTAGATTCTAGCAATAATGTATATGAATCTATAAAAAGAATACATTATAATAATTTATTTAAAGACTTTAAACTACCAGAAATTAAAGAAGCTATTATTTTGCATCATAATGATGCAGATGGTATTTCTTCGGGTTTTATTATAAACAGTGTCTTAAATGAATTGGGTGTTAAAACATATAGATATTCTTTAGAAATTATGTTTCCACATGCAATTGATATTATTTTAAAACAATATGGGGGTATTCCTATTTTTATTGTTGATTTGGGAACGCAGATTGTAAGTAAATTTGTGAAAGATGATATAGAAAATGAGATAATTATTATTGACCATCATAAGTATGATTGTACTAGAAAAGTTCCTGAAAATGTACATATTTTTAATCCAAGAACCTATGGTATTGATGCTGATTTTGAAGGAAGTTCAAGTATTAATGCTCACAGATTTGCTTTGTCATTAATTGATAATTTTAAGTATTCATCAATTGGTTTAATTGGAGCTATTGGTGATGGTATGTATAAAAGGAATAAAAATAATTTTATAGGCTTAGATGCAATAGTTTTAGCTGGTGCTGAAAATTATGGAGATTTAAAATTTAAAAATAATAATTATTGGTTACAAATTGTTGCTAAAGAAATAGAATTTACTGAATTTGTAAGAAAATATATTAATGTGCTAGGTTCTGTTGGTTATGAATCAGGAGGAATTAACCTCGCATTTCAACTTTTAGAAAAGAAAATACCTATTATGGATCCAAGAATTTCACATATAAGAAATCTTAAAAGAAGAAAATATGAAGAAGTCATAAAATACTTCATAAGTTCAGGTTTTGAAGAAGGTAAAAACTATTATTCCTTTAATGTATATGATAAATTTTCTCCTATGGGTGTTAAAGAAATAGGTAATTTTTTAGATAGTGTTATTTATAATAAAGAAGTTGAATTAAAAGATGATAAATACCTTTTTGGTGCCCAAAAAGTTATGCCAGTCAAAGGAATAGGTGAAGTTGTAAATGTTGAATCATTAAAATTATCAATGAGAGTAGGAAAAGGGCTTGTTGATAAAATTAAAAAAGGAGAATTACCTGATCTTGCAGAGATTTCAAATCAATTTGAAAATATTCCTGGTGGAATACATGCTCTCAGTGCAGCTGTAATTATTCCTGTTACTGAATACCAAAATGTTTTAAATAAGATAGATGATTTTATTAGTAATTATAGCTAAAATCTGTTATAATCCTTCCCTAATTTAGATTTTGTAAGGGAGAGATAATGCAAAACGATTTTTTCTTAAAAAGAACACATACTTGTGCTGAGTTAAATAAAAATAATATTGGAGAAATTGTAGTTTTAAACGGATGGGTAAAAGATACCCGTAATTTAGGACAGTTGTTTTTTGTAACTTTAAGAGATAGATATGGTTTAACTCAAATAGTATTTGATATTGAAAAATCAGAACTTTATGAACAAGCAAAAATTCTAAGAGCAGAAACCGTTATTTCTATTAAAGGTGAAGTAATTAGCCGTGGAGAAAACATTAATAAAAAGATGAAAACAGGTGAAATAGAAGTTAATGTTTTAGAAATGGAAATTTTGAGTATGGCTGATATTCCTCCATTTGTGGTTGGAGACTTTGTTGGAGTTAGTGAAGCTATGAGACTTGAATATCGTTATCTTGACCTCAGAAGAGATAGTGTTAAAGATACTCTCATATTAAGACATAAAGTAACAACCGCTGTAAGAGAATATTTAAATGAAGCAGGTTTTCTTGATATTGAAACACCTATTTTAACAAAATCAACACCAGAAGGGGCAAGAGATTATTTAGTTCCGAGCCGTGTTAATAAAGGTTGTTATTATGCACTCCCTCAGAGTCCTCAGGTATTTAAACAAATTTTAATGATTTCTGGTTATGACAAATATTATCAGATTGCAAAGTGCTTCAGAGATGAAGACCTTAGAGCTGACCGTCAGCCTGAATTTACACAAATAGATATAGAAATGAGTTTTATAACTCCAGAAGATATTTATAGCAACACAGAAAATATGATGAAAAGAGTTTTTAAGCAGGCTAAAAATATAGATATTGAAATACCATTTCCAAGAATGAGTTATCACGAGGCAATGGATAAATATGGTAGCGATAAACCCGATTTAAGATTTGGTTTACAATTACAAAATTTATCGGAAATATTTAAAAATACTGATTTTTCTGTTTTTAAACCTGCAGAAGGAAAATATTTAAAGGGTATAGTAGTAGAAAATTCAGCATCATTTTCAAGAAAGAAAATAGATAAATTAACAGATGCTGCAAAAATTTATGGAGCAAAAGGACTAGCTTGGATTAAATTTAAAGATGGAGCTTTTAGTGGGCCTGTTGCTAAATTTTTAAAAGATGCTGAGAAACAACAATTGATAGAAAAATTTAATTTAACAGATAATGTTATATTTATTGTTTCTGATAATTATAAAGTTACTCATGATGCCTTATCTGCAGTTAGGCTAGAGGTTGCTAAAGAATTAGGCTTAATAAATGAGGATGATTTTAAATTTGTATGGGTTACTGATTTTCCTATGTTTGAATGGGGAGAAGAGGCTGGTAGATATACCGCAATGCACCATCCTTTTACAGCTCCGTTTCCAGAACATGTTGAGTTACTTGAAGATAATACATCTAAGAATGCAGAAAAAATTCTTTCACTTTCCTATGATTTAGCCTTAAATGGAGTTGAATTGGGCGGAGGAAGTATAAGAATTCATAATTCAGATGTTCAAGAAAAAGTTTTTAGATTTTTAGGTATTGGAAAAGAAGAAGCTGAGCAAAAATTTGGATTTTTATTAAAAGCTCTAAGATATGGTACTCCTCCTCATGGTGGAATTGCATTTGGTTTAGATAGGTTTGTAATGTTATTAAGTAAAAGTGCAGAATCAATCAGGGATGTAATTGCATTTCCTAAAAACCTTAAAGCAGTTTGTTTACTTACAGATGCTCCCTCAGAAGTAGCAACAGAACAACTAGATGAATTGGGGATTGAATTAAAAAAATAAAGCCTTTTTCAACTACTGTATTTCTTATAAAATTTTACCATATAACTCTAGTTTAGGGATATTTACATCTGTAATTTTTATCTTTAATTCTGTATCGAGTTCTAATGACTTAACATTATGAACTTTTGCATCTATTGCTAATTCTGGTATCATTACTATTCCCTTTCCATTTCTTTTATCCATTAATATTCCATCAAATTCTTTATTGCTAAAATATTTTATATAAAATAACTTCCAATGTTTAGCACTTAAACGGCTAGCAGTAGTCGCATTTCGTGAAGTAAATTCAGCTTCCGTCATTCTTTCTTCCATTTCTTTAGAAGCTATAATTTCTTTGTTAGCTAAAAATGCTCTTATTTGCTGATGAACTAATAAGTCGGAGTATCTTCTTAATGGGCTAGTAACTCTAGTATATTTATCTAATCCTAAGCCATAATGTTTTCCTCCAGCTAAAGTTAGTTTTGATTTTTGAAATGTTTTTAAATATGCAAGCATTTCTGATAATGTTTTTGGGTCTTTTATTTCTAAAGGCTCATTTTGAGTAACAAAAGGAGCTGGAATATTGTTAATACTAAGCCAATCAGCAACTGCTTCACCTGTTAATAACATGGAGTTACTAACCATTTCTCTACTAGGAGAATTTTCAATTTTATTTATGTATATTTCTAATTCAGGAGTATTTTCTTTACTATTTATTTGTAAGATACTATTTTTAAAAAATTCATTTTTAGAGTTAACTATAATATCTGTTTCAGGCAAATTTATATCTCTTGAACCATTTAGTTTTCTTCTTTCATAAAATCTATTGATAATAGAATTAATACTAGAAAATGGCTCTTGCTTCATTAAATCATCAACTTTATTATAAGAAATACGAATTACTTTAACTAAACTGGGAGTAATCTCCTCACAAAACGGCTTCCCTTCATCATTTACCTTAATTTTAAATGATAATGCAGGAGATATTTCTTGTAAGCCTAGCCCTAATTGTTCAACTATTTTATGAGGAATCATATTTACAACTTTTTCAGGTAAATAGAGGCTAGAGCCCCTTCCTCTTGATTCTAAATCTAATTCTGAATTTGGATTAATAAGGCTTGCAACATCAGCAATATGAACCCATAGATATTCTCCGTCTAAGCTAATTGCATCATCTGGGTCTTTAGTATTTTCAGAGTCAATAGCATAAGTTTCTAAATGAGTTAAATCTTTACGGTTTTCTGTGGGTAAATTAGGAATATTAAAATTAGGAGCATTTAAACTACAATTAAGCCTTTTAGGATATGGATTTACTGTTTCATTCCAAACATTTAAGTCTAATAATAATTTATGAGCTTTTTTAGGGTTTATTTCAATGTTTAAAGCTTTCATAGTTTTATTACTTGTACTTTTATCTAATGCAACTTGTTCAATTTCTTTTAATTTTATTAAATCACTTTCAATAATAGTGCGTTCTTTTACTCTTTTTAGATAATCATTCCAATTTTTAGTTTCTTGCTCTTTTTCATTTTGTTTAGTGATTATTCCTTCTATATATTCTTTAGAATTAGAACTTATATTATTTATTTCTCCTGAAAAATATATGCCTTTCTGAACTATAATCCAAGTTTTATATACAGCATTACAAGAATTTTCATTAAATATTAATTCTGACAAATCATTAATATCAACAGTTTCTCCTTCTAATAATTCAAGAGCTGATTCTATATCTGCATTTAAGTTTTCTTCTAATTCTTTTAAATTTTTAATATTAGAGCATAAAAATATTATATCTTTTTCTCTTACCTTTTTAATTTTTTTGTTTTGTAATTCTATAGTAATTTTATCATTTTGTATATTAGTAATCATTGCAGGTGAACTGTGGTATATAACCAAGCTTCCTTCTTTGTAGTTACTCATAAGTTTCTCCGAATTATTATTTTTTATTCTTTTTTTTTTTTATTCAAGATTTATTCTTCTGTTTCAAAGATAAAATTAAATCTAACTCCTAATAAAAAATAAGCGTTGAATATTTCATCATATTTATTTAAAGCTGTTTCATATCTAAAAAAAACTGATATTGAATGTTCCCAGTCTATCAGATAGGACAATGCAAAGCCTCCATAAATATTAATTGAAAAGAAGTTGTCATTTAATTCATAGTTGTTTAATAGAGTTCCGCTAAATCCAGCTTCAAAAAGTGGGACGAGCCTTAGTATGTCCAAGTTATAACTTACGCCTGTATAAAAATTTATAATATCATATTTTTCAATACTAAAATGTTTACTATAGTCCAAACTTGATGTTACACCCCAAAAATCATTTAAGTTATAAACTGCATTAACTCCAAATCCTACGCCATGAGAGTAGTCTTCATTTTTTAAATATCCCGAATAACTAACCTGTGGCCCAACTTCCCATGAGCCTTCTTCTGCATAAATTAATGTAGAAAATATTAAAAATATTGTAATTATTTTAATCATTATTCCCCTATTATCGAAAAATTACAGTTTTAATTTCGGCAAATTCTTTTATAGCGTATTTTAAGCCTTCTCGGCCTCTTCCAGAGCCCTTTATTCCACCATAAGGTTGTTTGTCAACTCTAAAAGTAGGGTAATCATTTATAATTACCCCTCCAACCTCAAATTCTTCAATGGCTTTACCTATAAGTCTATAACTATCAGAAAAAAGTGCTGCTTGAAGTCCGTATTTATTGTTGTTTATTAAACCAACTACTTCTTCAAAGTTTTCATATTCTCTTAATAACACAATAGGAGAAAATGCTTCTTCGGAGTTTAAAAGTAGGTTATCTTCTTTACTTTCTATAATTGTAGGGGTGATTAAATTATTTTCAATATTTGGTTCTAGTAATATATTTGATTTCTTTACAACTGCATCATGGTAAAATCTATTAAATTTTTTAACTCCAACAGAGTCTATTAGAGATGAGCATAATACTGATTCATCTAATGGATTACCAACTTTAATGTTTTTGGATTCTTCCAAAAACAGAGCTTTAAACCTATTGTAAACTTCTTTATGAACAAAAACTCTTTGCACAGAGATACATATTTGTCCACTATATGCAAATGCTCCAATTGCTGCTCTATTAGCTGCTTTTTTCAAATCGGCTGTTTTGTCAACAACCATTGTTGCTATTCCACCTAATTCAAGTAATACTTTTTTATTGTAAGCTAGTTTACTTATTATGTCTCCAACGGCATCACTTCCCGTAAAAGATATGATTTTAACATTTTTATCCTCTATTATTTGTTTTGCAATATCATTATCAGATGGCAAAACCTGAATTAACCCCCTTGGAAAATCAAGTTCTTGAACAATTTCAGCAAATTTAATTGCAGTTAAAGGGGTTTGTTGAGGAGGTTTTATAATTACCGGTGCCCCTATTGCTAAAGCTGGTGCAATCTTATGTAACATTAAATTAAGAGGAAAATTAAAAGGAGATATAGAATAAACAATACCCATAGGCTCATATTTTACTATAGACTTTGTATTATTAACATTTTTATCAATTTCTAAATCAAGATATTCTCCTTCAATTCTTGTTGATTCTTCTGCTGCTTCTTTTAGTGTAATTAACGCTCTTTCAACTTCTCCTCTTGCAAGTCTGATTGGTTTTGCTGATTCTATTGATATTAATTTAGCGAGAGTTTCTTTGTTTTTAGCAATTTCTAATGCTAATTTTAATAATCTTTTTTTTCTTATAAAGCTTGGTTCTCTTTTTGAAATAATAAAAGCCCTTTGAGCAAACAATAATGCTTTTTTTGCCTGCTCTGCTGTGGCAAGAGATATTTCTTTAATTGTTTTTTGGGTAAATGGGTCTTTTATTTCTGATTTTATATTTGACTCTAAAAATTCATTTCCAATGAATATTGTTTTACTCATATCAGTCTCCAAGAAAGATAATAAATCTGATTATATTGCTTTTGGAATAAAAGGTCAAAGTTTTTTAGTTTTTTATTCTTGCAATAGAAAACAAATAATCTTATATTGGTATAAGTTTACTTATTGTTAGGTATTAGAAGGATTGTTATGAGCATGTTAGATAAATTAGAAAGAAAGTTAGCAAAAAAAAGAATACCACTAGGGGTTACTTTTGAAGTTACTAAAAAATGTAATTTAGATTGCATACATTGCTATGTTGACCATTTTGATATAGAAAAGGAATTAACAATTGAAGAACAAAAAGATATAATAGATCAATTATACGATATGGGAGTAGTTTATATCACATTTTCAGGAGGAGAACTTTTTACCAAAAAAGGTGTTTGGGAGCTTTTTGAACATACTAGAAGTAAGAAAATGGGATTTAAAATTATAACCAGTGCAACTACGCTAACAAAATCAGATATGGATAGATTAAAAGAATTAGGGATATTAGAAGTAGGGATATCTATTTATTCACATAAAAATGAAATTCATGATTTAGTAACTAGAAAACAGGGCTCGCTTAAAAAAAGTTTGGCTGCTGCTAAGTATTTAGGAGAAATAGGAGTCGTAACTGTTTCTAAAACAATAATTATGACTTTAAATAAAAATGATATTATTGATATCTATAATACTGTTAAAAGTATAAAAATGATACCTACTTTTGATTTGACAATTATTGATGCAGAAAATAATGTAAGAAACTCTAAAAAATATGCCTTATCTCAAAATGAGATATATGAACTTTTTAAAAATGAAGAGATTGAAAAAATTCTTTTAGATAATAAATCAGTAGAAGAATCATATTGTGGTATAAAGAAAGATTTTAAAGATGAAGATTCAAGATGTAACATTGCTAGAGGAGCAATGTGGATAGATTCTAAAGGTTATGTGTATCCTTGTTTAGTGTATCCAGAGCCTATTGGTTATTTAAAAGAAAACTCATTAAATGAAATATGGTATGAAAGTCAAGAAGTTAAAGAAATACTTGAGTTAGTTAAATATAAAAACTATAAAGCTTGTCATACTTGCAAAGCCAAGCAATATTGTGATCCTTGTATTGCACTTACTAAACTAGAAAACAGAAAAGATAGTTGTAATTCTGCTAGTTATAAGAGAGGATTTGCAACTAAGCAAATTATAGATGAAACTAGTAAAAAAGCTATTATAAAATCTTAAGTATTGATAATTATTATTACAAAATCTTGCCTAAAATATTAAAAAAGTATATAATAGGGATGCTAACGGAGGGGAAATGAAATATTTTTTTTTATTATTTATATCAATAATAGTGTTCTTAGCTTGTAACACTCCAACTTATAAATTAACTTGTAAAATTGATAGAGATTGTGATTTAGGACAAACATGTAATGTCGTTACAAATACTTGTATTCAAAACAGAATAGAATGTAAAGGAAATGAAGATTGCCCTGTTGGTAAATCGTGTGATTTAGATAAAAATAAATGTGTTGTTCCTACGAGTTGTACAACAGATGAATCATGTTATAATTTGTTTCCAGATGAATGGAATAAAGATACTAAACCTGCAAAATGTAATAGTGCAAAAGCATGTGTTCTTGATGCATGTGTAAATAATGTTGATTGTATTGCAGGTAAGGTTTGTCAAGGAGGCGCTTGTGTTACTCCTATTTCGTGTGATTTAGTTGGAGCTATAAAAATAATAACTCCAGCTATTGTTTTAAAAGAGGGAAAAGAAGATTTTTTAAAAGCTCAAGTTTTTAATAAAAATGGTTTAGCCGTTGTAGTTGAAGATGGAAAAATCACTTGGGAAAGTAGTGATACCGAAATCGTTTCAGTTGATGCTAGTGGTAAAATTAAAGGTGGAACAAAATCAGGAATAGCTCAAATTACTGCTCATCATAACGATTGTAGTCAGGTATCAGCACCTTTGGAAATAGAAAATTTTGCCAATCTAGAAGATGGTAAACTTAGAGTAATTTTAAGAGATTTATATACGGGTAAACCTGTAAATAATGGACAAGTTATTATAAATAAACAAGCTCCTATAATAACTGACTCTAAAGGTTGGATAGAAACGGATAACACTGAAACTAAAAATAATATACTAGTAAAATCAGATGCTTATCAATATTTATCTATTTTGGATACATCTTCAAAAGATATAATTTTATATTTAACTCCTTTTGTACCTCAAGATAAAGCTGGTGGATATCAGGGTAAATTTAATTTTGATAATGTTAAAAATTTAGGAGACTTAAAAATTGGTATTGCTGGAGCATCTTTACCATCAAGTTTATTAGATATCTCATTTGATTTCTTATTAAGTGAATCCTACATGAAAGACATAGATGCAGGAGGTATTTCTGGTACTTATGCTGTTCCTTCTAATATTGTAATGATATTGGGTGATGATATTGTTCAAGAAAACTATAGAGTTACTACTCCTAAGGGTAATATCGCTTTTTGGGGATTAGGAAGTAAAATGAGTATGAGTGATTTTTTAGTAATAATTCAATCTGTTATGGGTAGTGAGGGATTAAATATGGGAGATTTAATAAGAGAATTAGCTCCATATTTTAAAACATTTTATCATGCTCTTAAAACAGAAAATCAAACAAGTTTATGTAGTAAAATAATTGATACAACCGATAGTAATGGAAATGGTCTTACTGATGATTTAATTCCTGCTTATAATAACTCGTCATGTTTTCCGGAATTTAACTTAAAGCTAGAAAAGAAACTTTCTCTTGCGTCAACTATTAAAACCCCTAAACTGATAAAATTGGATAATGAATTTACTGATACAGCAATTGCAATACTTGGATATAATGTAGATGGAAATGGTTTTATTCCCGCAGGGCTTACTATTGGAGCTGACAAAAAAGATAAAAATGATACTCCAGATCAAGTTGTTAATGATACAATATTAAATTATTCTCCTCAATATAATGGAATGGAAGGCTCCACGACATCTCTTGTTCTTTTAGCAATGAAGCTTGAAAGTGATAAAGAAGAAACAAAAGCAGATGAAGAAGCTCCTAAAAAGATAAGGTTATCAGGTTTACTCAGAAATTATGAGAATGGTGTTCCTTCTGTAATGGATCTTAGCCAAGTAAATTTTTTAAAAACAACAGATGATGCAATTTTTAATAGTCCAAATATAAATTTTACAGCGATTAGTGATGCAAATATTTATAGGTTAAAAATTAAGTCTGTAACGGGGAAAATATTAATTCTTTATAGTTCTAAAACAAATTTTAATGTTCCTATAATTCCTGATTTCGGAGAAATTGAGTTTATATTGATTCAAGCTGTTAAAGCCTCTAAATCTATTAATGAAATTGTTTTATTTAATGATGCAAATTTAAATAAGTTTACTGATTTTGTAACAGCATTTTCTGTGTTTGAGTTATAATGATACTAATATATTTAATAATTTCTTTATTATCTCCTATTGATAATAACCAAGTGGAGTTAAATAAAGTTAAATTACTAGAAGATAATTTTTTTCAGAATGAAAAAAACACTAAAAACAAAAAAAATAACAAAAAACTAGGCTGTAAACTAGCAATAGAATATCAAAATATTAATGAATTTAAAAAATCTAGCAAGTATTTAAAGTATTGTAAAAAATTAGGTTATAAATACAAAGAATTATATACTTTTTTAGATGTTAGGAAAAGGTTTTATCTAAATGAAAAGGGAGTAGTATATAAAATAAATTATTTTTTAAAAAAATATGAAAATTCTAGTTTTACAGATGAAATTAGAAAACTTAAATTAAGATATTATTTTAAAAATGAAAGATATAAGGCATCATACTATGGTTATTTGAAATATAAAAAAGAAAATCCTCCGTCACATGAAGAATCAATATTTATTAATTATATTATTAGGTATTCATATTTAAAAATTGCTAAAAAAAATGATAAATTTATTGCACTTCTAGATGTATTACAAGACAAACAGTTTTATTTAAAAGAAGATATTGAGAAGATAAAAAAACAAATAAATGGATTTTCTTTAGACGCCATAAAAAAGTTAATAACTACATATAAAAAAGAAAAAAAATATTATAAAATATCAAAATTACTATATTTAACAAGAATTTATGCTCCTAACTTATTTGATTATATTGCTAATGATAAAAACATAAAAAATCTTTTAAATACAAAACAAACAAATTTAAATTATCAAATAAATATTTACCATTTTAATAAAAAAAATTGGGATTTTAATAAAAGAGAGAAATTTTTGGATAATTTGTTAAAACAGGCGGTAAAAGAACAGGAAAAAAAGGACATTTTATATCAAAAATTACTTTTATACAAAAAATATAAAAAAATAAAAAAAAGAATAGAAACTTATAAAAAAATGTTAGAATTAAAGCAAACGAGACGAAAACAATCATATTATTATCTTAAAATAGGTGTTTATTCTCTTGAATTAGGGAATGAAAAAGAAGGAATAAAATATCTAAATTTATTAATAAATAAGTTTAATAGATGGTACAAGGAATACCCCTCTGCATTGTTTGTTTTGTTTAATTTGTATAGGGAAAAATACCTTTATAGTGTTAAAAGTAAAAAAGGAAAATCGTCAATATTGGTTATATTGCAAAACATTGAAAAAAAGATGGAAAAAACATATTTAAAACAAATTTTATATTATTATAAAATAAAGGATAACAGAGCAACAAAGAAAGAAAGAGAAAAAATTAAAAAGTTTTTTAAGTTAAGACCATATAATTTTTATTCAATAATGCTAGATAAAAGAATTGTTAATAAAAAAGACAGTTGGAAAAAATGGGAAGACTTAGTGAAATATCAAAAAATACCTGATTTTTCTAAAAAAATAGAAAAAAAATCTTCTAAAAAGTATTCAATTTATAAAATAAAAAAGATATTTAAAAAATATGATAAATTATTTACAGAAATAAATTTAATAAGGAATTTACAATATATTGAAGAAGAGAATCTTCAAGAAAAATTAATGATAAAATTTTATAATAAACTATATAAATTAAACAAAATAAAAAACAAAAAAAACATAGATAAAGATAAAAAACCTTTAGTAGAGGCTTTAAAAGAGATAAAAAAGAATTACTATTACCACTTTTTAAATTATTTTATAGCTATTAATAATATTCAATATGCTTATTTACTAATGCATAGGCATTTTGGGTATTTAAAAAACGATGATTTTTATAAATTTTATTATTCTCCTATTCCATACCCAAAAATTATTGATGAAGAAGCTAAATTTTTTAATATTAACCCGTTAATTATAATATCAATAATGGAAACGGAATCAATCTTTAATTCAAATGCTTATTCTTCTGCTGGGGCAATAGGTTTAATGCAAATTATGCCTGCAACAGGAAGAGCAATCGCTAAAAAATTAAAAATTAAGAATTATGATTTATATTTACCTCAATTTAATATAAAATTTGGAGCTTATTATTTATCGGAACTGTTAAAAAGATTTCATTATCAGTTACCATTTGCTGCTGCATCTTATAATGGTGGTCCTCATAACATGAAAAGGTGGTTACAAAGTAATAAAAATAAAAAATTAAAACTTGATGAAATGATAGAAAAAATAGGCTTTAGGGAAAGCCGAAATTATGCTAAAAAAATAATAAGATTATTTTCAAGTTATAGAAAATTATATTTTAATCAAGAAACAATTATTCCAATTAATGTTAATTTTGACGATGAAAAGAAAATCAATTTTTAAAGCCTTTTTCTGGTGTATAAGCTTGACTAATTTTACATAAAGTTATTCTTATGAAGATGTGAACAATATGTGAATAATGGGTATTTCTTGATGTTTTCTGTTTCAACTAATTGACATATTAATGTGATTTATATCATATTAATGGTATAGGAATTGTTTATTAGAGGTTGTGATGTCTGAAAATAATAAGACTACTGAAAATGATGGAAATATTAAAAGCTCAAAATTTAGAAAAATTTTAAAATTAGCTCTTATTGTTTCTATCGGTATTTTAATAGGAATGTTATTATCTCTTTTTACTGCTCATATGGCTGAAGAAACCTCTGATGAAAAATTTTGTGGGAGTTGTCACTCTATGGAGCCTATGGTTAAGGCATTTAGAGATGATATACATGGTGGCAATAACAGAGTAGGATTTAGAGCAACTTGTACAGATTGTCACTTACCTCATGATGGCATTACAAACTATATGTTTCAAAAATCTTTAACTGGAATGCATGATATTTGGGTTGAGACATTTGGAGATACTAAAAATATAGATTGGGAAGCTAAAAGAAATCATAGAAAGCATTTTGTATATGATTCAGGATGTTTAAAATGTCATAAAAACTTAAAAGATGCTACTGCAAGTAATCAAAAGGCATTTATTGCGCATAAAGCATATTTTATGAAGAAAACCGAATTAGATTTAAATTGTGTTTCATGCCATGAAAATGTTGGACATAAAAATCTTAGCAAATATTTAAAAAGAAAATAATTACACATACTTTAAGGAGGGTTTATGCGTGTTTTTAAGATGGTATCAGTGCTTTTAGTACTGACTTTAGCTATTGCATGGATGGTTAGTAATTCATCACCTGTATCAGTAGCTCAAGACAAAAAAGATGTTAAAACAACTAGTGATAGTAATATTACTAATTTGAAAGTTAGTCATGGATTAACAAAAACAGCTAAAAATTGTGTGGAATGCCATGCAAAAATTCAACCAGGTATAGTTAATGATTGGAAAAATAGTCGTCATGCTCATTCTGGTGTTTCTTGTATAGATTGCCATCAACAACCAAAAGATTCTCCTATGGCAGCCCAAAACTGTGAAGGTGTCAAAGGTACTGATATTTATGTGAGTATTATGGTTACTCCTAAAACATGTGCAAAATGTCATCCAGGTGAAGTAAAAGAATTTAATGAAAGTGGTCATTATAGAGCAAGAATTCAATATGATTTAGCAACAAGTAAACATGCTAAAGGTAAAACTGAGGGATTAAATAAATTATATAATTATCATGAAACTCAAGGCAATGAAGCTCTTAAAAGAGCAAGTTTAAATGTTGGTTGTATGCAATGCCATGGTTCTATTATCAAACTTGATGCAAATAAAAGACCTACTTCTGACACATGGCCTAATGCTGGAATAGGAACTGTTTGGCCTGACGGTTCTGTTGGTAATTGTGTAACTTGTCATACTCGTCATAAATTTGATATTGCAGAAGCAAGAAAACCAGAAGCATGTGCATCATGTCACTTAGGTCCTGATCATCCAGATATTGAAATTTATGAAAGCAGTAAACATGGTCAAATTTATAAAGCAGAACATGATACATGGAAATTTGATGATGCTCCTGGAGCATGGGAACCTGGTTCATATAGAGCTCCTACTTGTGCAACTTGCCACATGTCTGGAATTGGTGACTTGCAACCTACTCATAATGTTTCAAGAAGATTACACTGGAATTTATGGGCAAAAGTATCTAAAGTTAGAAATAGTCCAGATCCGCTAAGTATGTGGACAGGAGAAGGTAATCAAGGCCGTAAAGAAATGAAAAAAGTGTGTTCTAATTGTCATTCAAGCCTTCATACTAATAGTTTCTTTAAAAATGGTGATGATGCTGTAAAACTTTATAATGATTCGTATTTTGCTCCAGCTGAAAAGATGAGAAAAGAATTAAAAGCAAAAGGTTTATTAAAAGCAAATCCTTGGGCTGATGAATTCCAAAAAGTATATTATCACTTATGGCATCATGAAGGAAGAAGAGCAAGACAAGGTTCTTTAATGGGTGGACCTGATTATGCTCACTGGCATGGTTTCTTTGAATTAATGCAAGATATGTATAAATTAAAAGATATTTATAAAGCTCGTATGAAAAATGGTAAAATAGAAGAATAAAATATTAATCTTGAATCTCACAGAATAAAAAATCCTAAAATTTGTTAATCATTTATTATTTAGACTTCCATAGCCTTTACTATTGAAAAGTCTATGGAAGTGATTTTTAAGCCAAAGTCTTAAAAATGAAGAGAATATTAATACAATTCTTGTATTAAATAAGGTTTTTATATATACTCCGTTTGTAGAGTTTTATTAAGAGGTTAATGTGAAAATAGTAATTGTTAGTTTGCTTTTATTTTTTACAGGTAGTTTGTTTAGCTATAATAATTATCTGGAATTTCAGAAAAATAATTATATTAAAAATATTAAGAATGCTCCAAATGATATTACAATTCTTTATGATATTATGGAATTATGGGATATTAATGATTATTTTGATGATAATCCTTTCAAAAAAACAATAAAAAATATAAAAACTAAAAATAGGATACTTGATGCATATCTTGATATTTACAGAAACAGAGTTAATAATAAAGAAATTGGTTATATAAATAATTATTATATTATTGGGCCATTTGATAATCAAGGTGAGTCAGGTTTTACTAAAAGTTATTTACCTGAAACTGAGTTTTCTAAAAAGAAGGTGTATAAAGGTAAAAATCAAGAAGTGAAATGGAAAACTGTTAAAAATTATGAAAAATCTTTTATTAGTTTTAAAAACTTTCTAAATCCTAAAGTTGATTCTCTTGGATATGCATTATTTTTTGTAAAAATTAATAAATCAGGAAGGTATCAAATAAGATTTTCAACAAATAATCAGTATGAGTTATTTTTAGATAAAAAATCCATATTAAAATCTGAAAATAATGATTATTTATATTATGATAAAAATATTCTTGATGTATTTCTAAAAAGAGGTATTCATACTATTTTAGTTAAATTAGATAATAGATATGGTAGCTGGGGTATTTATTTAAGGGTATTGGATAAATTTGGAAAATTTAATAAAAAAAATATAGAGTTTATTTTGGCAAATAAATACCCTAAAAAGTATCCTAAAAGCAAAATATTATCAAAAAACAGTAATTTAATTAAACAATTGGAGAAAATAAAAAATAAAAATTATAAATACTACATAAAAAGAGCAATTATAGAAAAGAATTTTACTCCTTATGATAAAAAATCCAAACCATATCCTTACGAGAAATATTTAAAAAAAGCTATTGAATTAGCAAAAAATGATGCAGAAAAAGGAGAAGCCTATTATTATGCCTATTATTATAACTCAAGTAAAATAGATGTTATTGATTATTTAAATAAAGCTGTTGAATATAATTATTTTCCTGCAATTTTAAATAAAATAAAAAGAGATATTACGATTAATAGGCTATATGAAGTAAAAAGCTTAATAAAAAAAGCCGAAAAAATTGATAAATATAATTATGAATTATTATTTTTAATCAATAGCTATTATCAAGTTTTAGGGGTGAATTACTTAAATAGAATTATTAAAAAATATCAAAAAAGTAAAAGAATATCTAAGTATTTTGAGTTTAAAATAGATAAATTAAAATTTTCATCAATAAAAACACTGATAAATATATACAAAAATAATCAAAAAAGTCATTTTTTTAGTATTCAAGATACAAAAGACTTGCTTTCTTATTATTTAGAAAGTTTAAATTTAAAAAAATATGAAGAATTATTAAATAAAAAATTAAAAAAAGATTACCTTAGTTTTGATTATAATTCATTAAAGATAACATATTTATTCTCAAAACAAGAATATAATGAATTACTTGATTTGTTTAATAAAAGAAAAGAATTACTTGATGATAGCCCTAAGTTAGTTAAAATAATTGCAAAAACTTATCAATTGCTAGGTGATAGTAAAAATAGTATTAAATATTATAATAAATATTTAATGTTAACTCCTAGTGATACTAAAATTAAAGAATATTTAGCATTTATAAATACTAATAAAAAGGAACTTTGGGCTAAAAAATATATTGAAAAATTAGAAAAGTTTGATGTGAAATATAGTGATTATAAATCTAAAAATAAGCCATTAGAAAAATTATACGAGCATATAATAGTAAAAGTAAACAATGATTTTTCTTTTAATATGTATAGAAAAGCGGCTATTGCTATAAATAATTCAGAATCAGTTAAAAGATTTAAATTTTTACCTATGTATTATTTGCCAAATAACGAAAGAGTTACTAATTCTTATGTTAGAATAATTAAAAAATCGGGTGAAATAGAAGAAATCACAGATTATAGAGATAGGTATTATCGTTCTAAATCTAATGGAGCTTTTACAAATTATTCTGTTAGGGGTTATTATTTACCAAATTTAGAAAAAGGTGATATAATAGAGTATTCTTATTATTTAAAAAATAATAATATTTATGAAGACCCTTTTTATGCTGCTGTTTATAATTTAAATTCATTTATGCCTGTAAAAAGAGCAACATTTACTTTTTTAACAGATAATAAAAAATTAAATTTTAATTTATCTCCTAAAACAAAAACAAATAATCAGTACTTTTTTGAATTTAAAGATTTAAGAGAAGTTAAAAGAGAACCATCTTCTACAGGATATTCTTCAAACTATAATTTCTTATCAGTATCTTCATTATCTTCATGGCAAGAACTTATAAATTGGTATAAGGGTTTGTTATATAAACAAGACATCTTATCTCAAAGTGTTAAAGATGAATTACACAAAGGAGTGGATAGTCTTAAAACTTTAGAAGATAAAATTAAATGGGTACATCATTATTTGTTTGAACATACTCATTATGTTGGTATAGAACTAGGTTTAAATGCCTATAAACCTTATTCTGCAACAGAAGTACTTGAAAGAAAATATGGAGATTGTAAAGATAAAGCAAATTTATTTAATGCTTTATTGAAAGAAGTGGGCATAAAATCTGAAATAGTTTTATTAAGAACTAACACTTTAGGGCAAATTAATACACAAATTCCTGTTAATCCTAAATACTTTAATCATGCGATTTCATATATTCCTAAATTAAATATATTTGTTGATTTAACAGCAGAAAAAAATGGATTATTTGATTTACCTTTTACTGACCAAGAAGCAACTGGAATTATTATTAAAGATAATGAACAACTTATACAATTACCTTCTTTAGAATCAAAAGAGATTATAAATTTAACAGCTACTAAAAATAAAAATAATTTAGAGGCAAAAATTATTTTCATATTTAAAGATTCACTAGCGTCAACTTTAAGATATGGCTTAGAAAATAAAGAATTAAGAAAAAACTATTTACAACGATTACTAAAGTCTATATTTAATTCTTTTAATATAAACACTTTTAAAATTAAAGATTTTGATGATATTAACAAAGACTTAACTATTGAAATTAATTTAGTAATTAAAGATTTTTTTAATAATAAAAGATTATATAATTCTATCTTTATTAAAAATTCTTTAGATAATCAGGGTTTATTAAATAAACGAACAGAAAGTTATAAAAAATTAAAACTATCTATAGAGGAAAATATAAATATTAAAGGACTAAACATAAAACAAGTTTATAAAAAGAAGAATTTTAACATTAAAAATAATAACTTTTCTTATAGTTCTCATCTTGAAGAGAAAAATAACAATCAAATAATTATTAAAAATAATATTTTATGGAAAAAGTTTAGCATAGATGTTAAGAATTATGAATCTTTTAAAAATGGTATAGAAGAAATAACTAAATTTATGAAAAATAATATAGTATATTTAAATGGAGATAAGTAATGAAAAAAATGAAAAAGAAATTTATAAATCAATATGTAATATCTTTCCTAGCTTTATTTCTAACTATCTCTTGTGGCACAAATAATAAAATTGTAAATAAAAAAACTGAATTAAATAATAAAAAAATAGAAGATATTATTTCAACACAGGAAGAAAAAGATTTTTTTAATAAAAATATTATTCCTAAAAAAAGAAGTGGATTTTATGATATATTTTTTTCATATATGGAAGGAGATTATAGTAATTTTTATAAAAAATCTAAAAACTTTCTAAAAAACAAGCAAAATCCAGAAGCTTTGAAGCTTTGGATAGAATTAAAAATGTTTACCTTATTTAAAAAAGATATCTTATCATTTGAAGAGGTTAATAATGTATACTCTGATAATATGAATTTGAAATTTACTCCATTATTAATTAAAGAAATTGAGAGTTTATATAAAGCTTTTTTTAAATTAGATAAATCTAGTATTAAAAACTTGTATTCGTTAAATAAGTGGTCTTTATCTGGCCCATATAGAAGAACTAATACTAGTAAGCTAAGTAAATTTGACTTTAAAAATAAATACGATGAAATATTTGTAGAAAATAAATCTATATATTTTAAAGAGGGAGGAATTACTGTACCGGATTATTTAGATAAAGTTTATGGAGGCGTTTATAAGTTAGAATCTTATATTTATGTTGATAGTAATGAATTCAACTTATATTTAAATAATTTGATTTCGGGAGCCATTATAAAAATAGATGATAAAATTATTTTAAGTAATGATACCGTTTATGGATCTAAAAATAAAGATATTATTAATATAAAACTAAAGAAAGGGATACATAAATTTACTATAGTAGTGAGCGACTTTAATAAAGAAATGTTTATGTATAGTGATAAAAAACCTTCTTTTAAAAAAATAAATTCTGTAATCATAAAGAGCAAAATAAAATATAGTTCATTAGTAGATAATATTGCCCAAAAGGTTTATAAATTAGATAATAAATATTCTTATAGTTTTAAAAATATTATTTTATCTGAAATAACTATTGATTTGACAAATAATGTGGATATGTTTTATAAATATTTAATTAAAATACCAAAAGATAATTTCTATAAATATTATTTATATTATAATTTTTATAATAATGTTTGGGGAGTAGGATTAGGTGTTAAAAGTAAATATATGCAGAAATATTTAAAGTTATCTTTGAAAAAAAATCCTAAATTTTATAAAACTAAAATGGAATATGTTATTTTACAAAATAAGCCAAATCCATATAAAGTTTTAGATGATTTGAAAGATATGTCTAAAACACTTTGGACTTATAAGTTACTAGCCTCTTATTATAAAAAAGCAAATTTATTATCTAAATATAAAGATACAGTAAACAAAATGTATAATATGAATAATGGAGCATTGTTTTTATATAAATATTTTTTAAATGATTTAAGGATTTACAATTATGACCTATATACAAAAATTTATCTAAAATTTAAAAAGAAATCATTATATAAAACTGATTATAATGAAGATGATATTAAGTATATTGCTAATGAAATAAAAAAAGCTCCATATTCAAAAACTAGCTTATATTTATTAATGGTTTTAAAAGAAGTTGATAAAAAGTTATTTTCAAAATTTAGTCTTAAAAATTTTAAAATAGAATCTATTAAAGAAACGGTAAATAGATCTAGTAAAGATTTAGAAAACTTAATAAATTCTAAAAATAATAAATATTTTATAAAAGCCGATTTTTTTCTAAAAAAATGGAAAAAATATGTTAAATTTAAACCTAATAAAGATATTATCAAAGAATTTAAGGCTCATTCTGTAAAAGAAGAATTCCCTACAACTAAATTATTGGATTACGATATCGCTTTTGTAGAAAAAGGATATTGGTTTTTACTAAATAGAAGAATTATAAAGATAAATAATTCTCAAGGATTAAGAAAATATTCAAATTTAAGAAGAGATAATTATTTAAAGATAGTAACCATTTCAAATGAAGACTTAAAAGAGTATGAACCTTTATTTACACAAAATACATCTGAAATTTCATTAAAAAAATTAAAAGTAGGTGATTATATAGAGTTAATCACTTATCAAAACTCCATAATTAACCCAGAAACATCTCTTAGTAGATTAATTGCCTTCAGATATAAAGACTTTAACCAAACTGTTATAAATGCAAAATTAGATTTATATATTGATAACTATTTCAGTAAAGGAAATAGAATATTATACTTGAGTTCTAGAAATAATTTTGATTTATCTAAAATAAAAAGTAAAAAACTAAATAATCATACTTTATACCAATACAGAGATAATAATTTATTTGGAATCAAAACCGAGCCATTTAGCTTTAGAAATGGAGATTTATTATTTCCTAGTTTAGACATTTCATCTAAAAAAACATGGAAAAAAGTCTATGAAAAGTTTCAATTATTCTACGATTATTTAACTTATTCAAATTATTCTAATACTATAATTAAAGAATTTAAAGATATAAAAACTGTTGATGACTTAAAAGATTTATATTATAAAGTCAATAAAGACATGAAGCATATTAATTCTTATTATGGGCTTTTTGATTCTACTTTTTTAAGTAAGCAGGGGAATTTAGTTTATTTTATGAAAATGATTTTAGATAAAAAGAATATAGATAATTCTGTTTTGATTTTTCATAATAAATATAATTTTTTGGATAAAAAGGATATTCCAAGATTAAGTTATTATAATGTTTTTATTTTGAGAGTTAATTTTAATAAAAAAGTTTATTATTTAGATTTTTCTAATAAATGGAATGAATTTAATAAAATTTCTCCTAATTTATATGGTCAGTTTTATTTAAGAATTGATAATGACAAAAATATTTTTAAAGAGCGATTTAAAGAAGCTAATAAATTACAAACCAAAACAGCTCTTAGTATTAAAGTTAATGAAGATAATAGTGCAGAGTTTTCATTAAAAATGACTATTCCAAGTATTTTAAGTTCATCTTTAAAAGGTTTCTTTTCAACTCAATCAGAAGCAAGAGTTAATATGATTTTTAATGCAATATTTTCTAAAAAACTAGGAGCAATTAAAGATTTCAAGGTAAATATTCAAAACAGTGATACTCCAAAGCTTCCATTAATTATAGTTGTTAATTTCAAAAAAGACAATTTCACAGAGAAGAAAGATAACAAGCTAATGATAGTAAATTTTCTTGATAAAGAATTTAGCAGTCAATTATACAGTTATGCTACTTTAAAAGATTATACAATTTTAGAAAATAGAACTCTCCCTTTGTTACTATATTATTTTAATGATATTTATACACTTAATATTAGTTTTCCAAAAGGCTATAAAGTTACTAATTTAGATGAAATAAATTTAAAAAATCAATTTGCAAGCTACAAACTAACTAAAAATATAGTTAATAATACAATAAAACTTCAAAGAGAGTATTTTATTGATAGTAATAAGGTAGAAATTACTGATTATAAATTACTAAAAAATATGACAGAAAAAATTAAAAAAATCAAAAATCAAGATATTGTTGCTGAGAAGAAATAAGAATAAAAAAGGGGCTTTCGCCCCTTTAAAATATTTACCTTGTTGTTTAGTTTATTACTTACTCATTGAGTCAAGAAATTCTTGATTTGTTTTTGTTTTCTTAAGTTTATTAAGTAAAAATTCCATAGAATCAACAGGTGTAAGAGGATGAAATAATTGTCTAAGTATCCAAACTCTATTAAGAGTTGTTGGGCTTTGCAATAATTCTTCTTTTCTTGTTGCTGAACGGTTGATATCAAGAGCAGGGAAGATTCTTTTTTCCATAAGTCTTCTATCAAGTTGAAGCTCTGAGTTACCTGTGCCTTTAAATTCTTCAAAGATAACTTCATCCATTCTTGAACCTGTATCAATAAGAGCGGTTGCAATAATGGTAAGTGATCCACCATCTTCAATATTTCTAGCAGCACCAAAAAATCTTTTTGGCTTATGAAGAGCATTGGAGTCAACACCACCAGAAAGAATTTTTCCACTTGGTGGAATAACTGTATTGTATGCTCTAGCAAGCCTAGTAATTGAATCTAAAAGAATAACAACATCATGCTTATGTTCAACTAACCTTTTAGCTTTTTCTATAACCATTTCTGCAACTTGTACGTGTCTTGTTGCTGGTTCATCAAAAGTTGAAGAAATAACTTCACCTTTAACTGATCTTTGCATATCTGTAACTTCTTCAGGTCTTTCATCAATAAGTAAAACAATTAATTTCACTTCTGGGTGATTTGTTGAAATCGCATGAGCAATATCTTGAAGAAGAACTGTTTTACCTGTTCTTGGAGGAGCAACAATTAATGCTCTTTGTCCTTTACCAATTGGTGTTAACATATCAATGATTCTTGTTGACATATTGGTTGGATTGTGCTCCATATGTAGCTTTTCTTTAGGATATAATGGTGTAAGATTATCAAAAACCACCTTTTCTTTACAAAAAAGAGGATCTTGATGATTTATAAGCTCTATTCTAAGCAAAGCAAAATATCTTTCACCTTCTTGAGGAATTCTAATTAATCCAGAAACTGTATCACCTGTTTTTAAGAAAAACTTTCTTATTTGAGAAGGAGAAACATATATATCATCTTGACCTGGTAAGTAATTTGATTTAGCATTTCTTAAAAAACCAAATCCATCGGGTAGAATTTCTAATACTCCTTCAGCATATATTTCAATTTGTTGCTTTTCTTTTAAAGCATTTAGATAAAATGAAATTACTTCATGTTTTCTATTTGTTTGTGGTGCTTTTGCTCCAAGTTCCTTGATTAAATCTTCAAGTTGATGAAGAGACTTTTTCTTTAATTCACTCAAATTTACTCTTTGAGCTTTACTCTCTTTAGCCATTTAATAACTCCTATATTGTTTTGATTAAAAAAAAGAATGACATAAAACCTATTTAATGTTTGATTTTGATTTAATTTTGTGGCATAACCAACAAAAGATAAAATCTTATACGACATTTATTAATGTTTGTCAAGTATTTTATCTTTTGACTACTTTTTTTTGGGAGATTTAGGGAAGAATTTAATTTTTATTATGATAATGGGTTTAAGTTAGTGCTAGGTTTTAAATTTAATATGAAATTAGTTAATAAATCTATTTCATTCTGTATGTCATTAAAACTTGCTGTTTCAACTGGAGAGTGCATGTATCTTATTGGAAGAGATACTAGAGCTATAGGAACGCCTTTGCCGGTATACTTTATTGTATCAGCATCAGTACCAGTTCTTCCTGGGGTGAGCTCATATTGTAGGTTTATATCTAGTTCTTTAGCAGACTTTTCTAATAACAGATTGATCTTTGAATTAATAGGAGCCCCTTTTGCTAAAACAGGACCTTTGTCGAGAGAATACTCTCCATGTTTTGATTGATTAACACTAGGATAATCTGTTGCAAAAGTTACATCACATATAATTGCAAGGTTAGGGGCTATTCTACTTCCTGCAAAATATGCTCCACCTTGGTTTGTTTCTTCTGTGCTTGTATTTACAGCATAAACTCCAATATTTAAGTTTTTGTCAATTAAATTTTTCATGACTTCAGCAATAATAAAACTACCAGATTTATTATCTAATGCTTTGCTTGAAATACGATTATTTTGTAATAATTGAGCTGTTCTTACATAAACCGCCATATCACCTATGTTTAAAAATTCTATTGCTTCTTCTTTATTTCTAAATCCACAATCTATATATATGTCATCAATGGTTAATTTTTCTTTTACTCCACCATGATGCTCTGCATTTGCACCAACAATACCCGTTATCTCTTTTTTACCCATAATTTTAATTTTCATACCAATTGCAATCTTAGGGCTTATTCCTCCAAGTTTTTCAAGATATATAAAGCCTTTGTCGTCTATTCTTTTAATCATAAAGCCAATTTCATCACCATGAGCGGCTATCATAACTTTAAAGTCTGCATCTGGATTTAAAATAGCATAAGCATTACCAACATTGTCCGTTTCTGTTTTATGAGAATAATTTTTCATATAATCAAGCCATAATAACTGAACTTCCTTTTCCATCCCTGATGGTGAAGATGTATTTAAAAGTTTTAATAAAAAGTCTTTGTTCATTATATTTTCCCCTCAAAAAACTTATTCTATATAAAATTTATCATTAAATCAATGAAAATAGTTTTATTTTTTCTTAAAAGATTTAATTAAGCCAAGTAATCCTATAATTGACCAAATAGATTCCAATAAAATAAATCCATATTGTTTATTAACCGTTGCGGTAATAGTTAATAATAATGCACCCAAAAAGTTTAAAGAATTATATGAAAAGGACTTTGCTTCCATTTTTTTCAAACTAAGTGCTGCAAATGGAATTAATATTAAAAAAGCTCCTATTAAAGATGAGTCCGCCTAAGTTTTTCTTGACTTACATCCTATAAAAAACTACAATAATTTTGGATTTTTAATTGAGTCGCTTATTGTGAAGAGGTTTTTTACGAGTGGACTCATTACAACAAAAAGTGGAACTTTAACTATATGTTATTTAAAGCTTTTATTCAAGCTTTAATTGAGCTTTTTATAAGTTTTTTTTTATTTAATTTTTTTATTCAAAATTAGATAAATTTTAAATAT
>Ga0256842_1000329_pt1 | contig 41748 bp, 40 predicted proteins | sample 4559240metaG_FD_185973 | JGI IMG/M metagenome (GOLD analysis project Ga0256842, IMG submission 185973) | Hydrothermal vent microbial communities from Guaymas Basin, Mexico - 4559-240 | ecosystem: Environmental > Aquatic > Marine > Hydrothermal vents | place: Mexico: Guaymas Basin | collected...
TTAGAAAGGGAGCTAAACAAGGGATTTGCAGATCTCTATCTAAAACCTTTTTATGAGAAAAACCAAAAAGTGAGATTTGGATATCTTATTGAGATAAAATATATTCCACGTAGAGAAAAACTCACAGAGAACATTTTAAACAAAAAAAGGGCTGAGGCAAAAAAGCAGCTTTTAAAATATGCACAGGATGATGTTATCTCCAAAAAATCTCATACAAAGCTAAAACTTATCTATCAGATATGGCATGGGTGGGAGCTTGTGGAGATGGAAGAGATATAGTTAAAATATGCCTATACAAATTCCAATCCTTGTTAGTCATTATGTGTGGAGAATATTTATGTAATTGTGCTTATCAGTTATAATCTATGGTCTAGCAATTCTTTATTTGTAATAACACTTGGCATGAGTTCTCCTGTGGAAATTACAAAATCATAACTCGCAACAATAGTCTGATCAATTAAAGATACTATTTCTGAGTGGATATAGAATTTTTTGTTTAACACTGTATAATGTCCTGTTAAAACAAACGTTGCTCCTAGATTATTTTTTATTTTTTTATAATCCCTACTTAAAATAATTTCACCCAACCTTTTTTTTACTAAAATATCTTTTTCCCTAACTCTGAGTTCCACAGGTTTATATCCCAGTTGTGCAAGTCTTGAAGCAATAAAATGAGGAACTAATCTTCCTATGGAATTGGTTTTTTCTATATCATCATTATTGGGAAACGTAGTAACAATAATTTTTTTCTCAAAAGAATTGTCTAACAATTTTAATCTACTGTCTAAATATTCAGCAGCCTTATAACTGGTTTTTATTATTTCGTCATCAAATGCAACTATGTGTGGCAGTTCTCTATTTATTTTTGTAGTTTTAGGATTGTTTGCTGCAGTACAAGATACTAAAAAAAATAGAAATATTACTACAAAATTTCTTCTCATCATAGCTTTGTATCCTTAAAAAGGGCTATTTGTGTTTTTAAATCCCAAACATCATAAGGCCTTAATCCAATTACTTTTTTATAAATCTCTAAAGCCTTTTGAGTATATTTACCCCAAATCCCATCCACCTTTTTAGTATACAACCCCAATTCCTTTAATCTCCTTTGTATAATTTTTATATCATCAGGATCATCTTTACTTAACACCTTGCTTCCACTACTAATGGGCCCTTTTTTCTCTTCTATTTTTTTTAATTGTCTTAGATTACTCTTTTTTACCTCTTCAATTGCTTGGTTTTTTATAAGTCTTTTATAGTAAGGTGGTATATGTATTATTATGTCTTTAGAAGATATACCGTACCTATATTCACTAGAAACAATTTTCAAACTCAAAAAAAGCTCCTCATCAGATATCATGGAATATTTTCCAACAATCAAAAAATAAGGTGTATATTCTTTAAGCAACAATTTTATATCTCTAGTTAGAGCAAATTCTCCCTTCATTTTTTTTATAAGAATAGTGCTCTCTCTCACTGTGAGTTCTTTTACTGTATAACCTCTATTAGTAAAAAAATTAGATATACCTTCCTCTATTATTCGAGATAAAGGACATGTTATGTTGTAATTATCTAAATTTACTGGAGTAGTAACAACTATTGTTTTTCTTACATCAAGATATCTACTAATATTATCATATAATTGTAGTGATAATAAATATATTGCGTCATTTAAATGTAACGTATCTAAATCTACATAAGATTTCTGAAATTCAGGATCTATATAAGTATTGGTCTCTATGTAATATTTGATCTCTTTATTGTCTTCGTGATATTTTATTTCTAGAGTGTTTTCTGAATTATTTATGTCATAACCATATAGGTATGAAATATGACCACTTATTAAAATTAATATAAATGCTAAAATATATTTGTATCTACTCATATGATTCCTCCTTTAAATTATTTCAATTATTTATCTACTATATGATATATTCTTTCCTGCTTCTTCAGCTGTTTTTGAGGTAATTTTATAAAATAATTATAAAAATCTTTATCATACATAACATAGATAGTTGAGGAATCACTAAACAACACCTTTTCATTATCATATAAATAAGTTTCAACTATGACTTCTCTATTATCCTCTACCGTTACTGAATTATATTTCATAATAAAAGCATCTCTAGGACTTGCAGAAACAACAAATCCATAATTACTCAATGAATGGGTTAATAATAATCTATATGTTCTTTCAAAAGGAGAATCTTTGCCTGGTATAATATAAATAGATTTAGATTTAATATATGGGAATAACTCCGCTTTTTTTGACAATTTCCGTGCTACATAATCAGCGAGCTTTGTCCAGCTCTTAAAAGTTGAGCTCCTCTTTGATGTTAATATGTATTTACCATTACTCAGAAGAGTTTCAGATATTGGTTGAAAATGTTTCGGGTGAGGGTCCTTATAACATCCACTCAACGAAATGGAAAAAAATATACAAACAAGCCAAAATATCCTACTTCTTGATGCTAGCATATTCACCTCCATCCACACACTTTTTTACCCCAGACAACCAAAGATAGCCTTCAATCTAATATATCGGGTGATTATAAAAAAACTTTATATAATTATATAAAAAGTGGTGAAATTTAATCTAAAGTTTTATTTTTTAACATAAAATACCTATTAATTAAACCCAGGGCACCAGTTAGAATCATATCTCCACAACGGGCTATGAATTTTACAGAATATCCCTTTGACATCTCCCTTTTTGGTCTAATAACATATATGGAAGAACATGTTAGTTCAGAAAAACCGTTATCCTCATAAAAGGCGCATCCATGCCCAATATCTTCATAAACTCCTCCTTTGATTTTTTCTTCTAAAAAAAACATAAAGAAAAATTATCAAAGCAACAAACAAAATCATTAAAATAGTTACGCTATGTAATTTTTGTTTCAATATATCTTCATGCATTCCAAAAAAATAACCCAACAGTGCCAAAACTATCACCCAAATCCCAGCCCCAATTAAGGTAAATAAACAAAACAAAAAAATATTCATTTTAGCTATACCTGCAGGAAGGGATATATATTGTCTTATACCAGGAAGTAATCTTCCAACAAATGTTGATATATGTCCATGTTTTTCAAAAAATCTTTCAGCACTATTTATAGATTTTTCTGTAATAAAAAAATATCTTCCATATTTAAGGAAAAATGGTCTACCTAAGTAAAGAGCAATATAATAGTTAAATATAGCGCCTAATAGACTACCAATAGTCCCACAGATTATCACAAGATAGAGATTCATCTCTCCCTTTGATGCAAGATAAGCAGCAGGTGGAATTACTACCTCACTTGGAAAAGGAAAAAATGAAGATTCCAAAAACATAAGTGCCACAATACCGCCATATCCCATCTTCCCTACTGTGGATACAATAAATTGAACAACTTCATATAACATTCGAACTTATCTCCATTTTCACTTTATCAAATTTCGTAACTTTGTGAGAAAATGTAGGACTTTTAATATACGTCTTTTAAGATTCTATCAATAATTATAGAAGCTGCAGACCTTACAGAAAGATGCCTATATGGATCAAAGGCCCTGATTGGTTTCAAGATCCCATGAGCCATTTCCATAACCCTTTTGGAAAGTCCATGTCCTGTACCAAATAGCAGGAATACTGGCCTTTGTTTTAAGATTTTCCTTACAACAGAAAGTCCCAGCTCCCCTTCATCTCTGGCACTGGTGGTTACAATAAATGGCTCCATACCTGTCTTTAATTTTATATCCTCTATAGCAGTTTCAATATAATCCACTATATGCACTAATCTAAGGGCCTTCTCTCTATCTGGATTTATCCCCTTTGCAGGACCCTCCACCCAGTGATTAATAAGTCTTTTGGCCAAGTTTTGTTGATCAATAATAGGAGTTATAAGATAATAACCACCAATTCCGTAAGTTTTGCACACCCTTGCAATATCATGTATATCAAGATTTGTTAAAGATACTGCTGTTTCCTTTCCATCTTTTCTCAGCACAGGATAATGAACAAGCCCCACATAGAGGGACCTTCCCAAAAATTCATTTTTATATCTTCTCAAATACCCATAATCTTCAGGTAAAAGTTTTGCATCTTCTAATAGATCAGGCCTATAATCAAAGGTCTCTTTTAGTGAGCTCTCTCTTCTCCATCTTTCGATTTCCCTGTGATTCCCTGACAACAACACTTGAGGCACTTTGATATTTTTATATTCAGCAGGTCTTGTATAATGTGGGTGTTCTAATAATCCATTGGCAAAACTTTCACACCTTGTAGATTCTTCTTTGCCCATAAAACCAGGTATAAATCTTGCCACTGCTTCCACTACACAAAGTGCAGCTGCCTCTCCCCCATTTAAAACAAAATCTCCAATAGAGATGCGTTCAATATCATATAACTCTTCTATGCGCTCATCGATTCCCTCATATCTTCCACAAATTAGAGTAATAGATTCCTCTTTACTCAACTCTTGAGCCTTGCTTTGATTAAACACCCTTCCTCTAGGGCTTAAAAGTAAAATCTTTCCTGGATTAGCAATAGATGATATTGCCTTATCCAATGGCTCAATCATCATCACCATCCCAGCACCGCCACCATAAGGACGATCATCTACACTCCTATGGACATCATTAGTAAAATCTCGAGGATTTATAAAGGAAAAAGAAATCAAACTTGAGTCAATGGCCTTTTTTAAAAGTCCACACTCAAGGGGAGATTTGAAAAATTCTGGAAATATTGTGATAATATTAAATTGCATAAAAAAACAACTAGTTAGATCATTTTTTGCAATATATATCCAAAAGACCAGGAGGGGGGTCAATAATTATCTCTCGATTTTCTATATTTAGCTTTATTACAAATTCTTCAACTGCAGGGAAAAGGATCTCATTTTCTTCATTGTCTAAAATCTCCCATATCTCCTGCGGATATCTCTTTACATCCTTTACTACTCCCACATAAGTCATATCTGGAAGAAATACAGAACATCCAATTATATCTTCAAAAAAAATTTCATCTTCTTCTTTTGGAACTTCGTCTCTTAGTGCCAATATTTCAGCTCCTCTGAGCATCTCAGCCTGATCTCTATCTAACACATCTTTTAATCTTAATAGTACGAATTTGCCATGTTCACGGAATTTGAATATTTGATATTCTTTTGGTGGAAGGTTATTTAATCTGAGGAAAACTCTTTTTAATTTTTTAAAAATCAAAGGGGATTCAGCATAACTATTTATGCTGACCTCCCCTTTTAGTCCATGAGGTTTACGCACTCTTCCCAGAACCAAAAAATTGGATCTGGCCCTTTTTTTCATCTGTTATTCCAATATCTCCAATACTACACGTTTTTGAACCTTTGTGGAAACAGCACCTAAAATAGTCCTGATTGCCCTTGCAGTACGTCCCTGTCTTCCAATTACCTTGCCAAGGTCCTCCTTGGCAACCCTCAATTCAATTACTGAGGTCTGTTCTCCCTCAATCTCGGTTACCTGTACTGCATCTGGATTGTCAACCAATGCCTTTGCAATGTACTCAACTAATTCTTTGAACATACCCTACCTCCACGTCTACTTCTGATTTTTAACATTGAATAAAAAAACCCAAAAACCAATTGTAATCCTTAGCTTTCTTTAAAAAAACCAGCCTTTCTAAGTAACGAAACCACGGTTTCAGTTGGTTGAGCCCCTTTGTTTATCCACTCTTTCACCCTATCTAAATCGATCTTAATTTCAGGAGGGTCCATCATGGGATTATAATGTCCTAGATATTCAAGTGCCCTACCCTCTCTTTTTCTCTGTGAATCAATTGCCACAACCCTATAGAATGGTCTTTTTTTAGATCCAAATCTCGCTAGCCTAATCTTAACTGCCATATCTTCTATACCCCCTACAAAATAGTGAAAAGTTTATATAACAAGTTTATTAATAAAAGGCAACTCTTAACAACTAACTAGTGCTATTTTTTTCTCTTTCGCTTTTTCTTTTTTTTCCTTCTCACCTTTTTCTTTTTAGTATAAAAACTCTTTGGAACCCCCCCTATAGCCTCATCTCCACCAAATGGGTTTCCAATCCCTGGAATATTTGGCAGCCGTGGTAATGCCCCTTTTTTCTTGGAAACCCCAGCAACCTTCTTGATCATCTTTTTCATTTGCTCAAAATTTTTAAGGAGCTTATTTACATCCTGTATAGTGGTTCCACTTCCTTTGGCAATCCTTTCTTTTCTTGATGTATTTATAATCTTAGGATTCTTACGCTCCTCTTTTGTCATTGAATTAATAATTGCCTCAACTTTCTTGAGCTCCTTCTCAGGCATGCTGGCCTGTTTTATCTGTTCTCTAATCTTCCCCATTCCAGGGATCAATTTCATGATTCCCTCTAATGATCCCAATTTTTTGATTTTTCTCAGCTGGTTTCTAAAATCTTCTAAATCAAATTTTGCTTCTAAAAACTTCTCTTCCAGATCTTCAACATCTTCTTCTCCAAAGGTCTGCTGGGCCTTTTCAATAAGAGTTAGCACATCACCCATGCCCAAAATTCTTGAGGCAACCCTATCTGGATGAAAGATCTCAAGATCATCTAATTTCTCACCAACTCCAACAAATTTGATGGGCTTACCTGTTATTGAACAAATAGATAGCGCAGCACCTCCCCGTGCATCACCTTCTAATTTTGTGAGAATTACCCCTGTTATATCAAGTTTTTCATTAAATGAACTGGCAATATTAACTGCATCCTGGCCAGTCATGGCATCAGCAACAAGCAATATTTCGTGAGGAGATACAGCCTTTTTTATATTAATAAGCTCATTCATTAACTGCTCATCTATATGAAGACGACCAGCAGTGTCTATTATCACAACATCTAAAAGCGAAAGCTTAGCACTCTCAACTGCCTGTTTTGCTATGTCCACAGGATCCATATCTGAATGAGATTGAAAACAAGGAACATCTACTTCTTTTGCCAATTTAGTAAGCTGTTCAATTGCAGCTGGACGATACACATCAGCGGGAACCAGATAAGGTTTTTTTCTTATGGATTTTAAATAACGTGCAAGTTTTGCAGCTGTGGTGGTCTTACCAGAACCTTGAAGACCAACAAGCATTATAACAGTGGGAGACCCCACAAGGCTTAGCTCCCTTGCCTCTCCACCTAAGAGTTCTATTAATTCCTCATGTACTATCTTAACTATTTGTTGCCCAGGGGTAAGGCTTTTTAATACCTCTTGCCCCAGGGCCTTTTCTTTTACTTTTTCTATAAAATCCTTTACAACCTTGTAATTGACATCAGCCTCTAATAATGCAAGCCGAATCTCCCTTAAACCCTCTTGAATATTTTTCTCATCTAATCTTCCCTGACCACGTAATTTTTGAAAAATCCCATCAAGTCTTTCTGATAAACTATCAAACATATCTTCTCCACTTAATTTAATCTTTCTCACTCTAAGATTATTGGCAACACATCCTTTTGTAAAGATTGAATTGAAATACGATGCTTAAATCAAGAATAAGTCTTAGTCAATTGCTTAAAACTTAGCTATCTACCCTTTCCCGTGCCCTTTTAAATCCATCTAAAGACTTTTCAATAACCCATTCTGGAACACTAAATGAGAGTCTAAAATGGCCTTTTCGTCCAAAACCAGACCCAGGCACTGCCAAGATCCTTTCTTCTTGCAAGATCTTTATAAATTTCACCTCATCCTCAATAGGAGATTTTGGGAAAAAGTAAAATGCTCCTTTTGGCATTACATAATTGTATCCTGCTTCATTTAACACATTAGCCATTAACTTTCTTCTTTTTTCATAAATAGACAGATCCACACCCTCTCCAAGGGCATAATTTAAGATCTTCTGCCCTATAACAGGTGCATTTACATATCCTAAAATCCTATTCACAAAAATAAGGCCATTCATGATCTCTTGTTTTCCTTCCATTTCTGGGCATAGTGCAACATATCCTATCCTTTCACCAGCAAGAGAGAGATTTTTGGAAAAAGAACTTACCACAAAACTGTTTTCATAAAAATTAAACACAGAAGGCACAACAGTATCATCGTAGGTCAAAAATCTATAAGGTTCATCAGATATTAAATAAATGGTTTTTGAAAACTTTTTTGAATATTTTCTCAAAACATCCCTTAACTCCCTTAGTTCATCTTCGGAATACACCTGTCCAGTGGGATTATTAGGTGAGTTAATCAAAATTGCCCTCACATTTTCATCAATTGCCCTTTCTATTGCATCAATGTCCATTGAAAAATCTTCTTTTGTATCAACTAACCGCACCTTTGCCTTATGATTTGACAGGTAAAAACCATATTCCACAAAATATGGGGCAAGGCAGATTACTTCTTCTCCTTGCTCTAAAATTGATCTAAATATACAATTTAATCCCCCTGCAGCGCCACATGTTAACATCACATCATCTACATCTATTTGAACCCCTTGTTCTTGTGTAAGATATTTTGCCACCTTTTCCCTTATCTCAAAAATCCCAGCATTTGGCATATATCCAAAGACATAAGGTCTGTCTGCCTCCTTGGCAATCTTTTCAAGTGCTACCTTTACCCCATAAGGTGGAGGGAGATCAGGATTTCCTAAACTAAAATCATACACATTTTCTTCACCATATTTTTTCTTAAGCTCAAGCCCTGCTTCAAACATCTTTCTTATCCAAGAACTTCTTTCCAAAAATCCTCTAATTTCTCTATTAAGATATCCCATAAAATCTACTCCTATTAAAAGTCTTGATTTACAAGGTTAACCCTTCTTCTCTTAATTTTGCCAATTTATTTCTCAGTGTCCTAACTGAGATCCCAAGGAGTTTTGCTGCCTTTGTTCTATTGCCATGGGTCTTTTCTAAACTCTTTATTATCATGTGCCGCTCAAGTTTTTCTAAAGGTATAATCTCATCAAATTCAATTTCAGACGCATTTAAATTATCTTTTTTTTCTTGTTCACATAAATCTTCTCTATCTCCATCTAACACTTCAATATCAAAGTCCGTATTGTCCAACAAAAAATGTTTGACCTCTATTTTAGACCCCTGAGATAATAACACTGCCCTTTCAACAAGATTTTCTAACTCCCTGATATTTCCTGGCCAGCTGTATTCCCTCATCCAGTTAAGTGCCTCATTGGAAAATCCCAATGTATCAATACCATATTTTTTTGAAAACTTATTTAAAAAATATTCTGCTAGCAAAACAACATCATCTCCACGTTCCCTTAATGGAGGAAGATTAATTGGAATTACATTTAACCTAAAATACAAATCCTCTCTAAAATTTCCCTGTTCCACATATTCTTTTAAATTTCTATTTGTTGTGGCAATTATCCTCACATCAACCTTAATGGAAGATATCCCTCCTAATCTATCAATCTCCTTTTCCTGGATTGCCCTTAAAAGCTTTGCCTGCAGAGCTATGTTTATCTCAGAGATCTCATCTAAAAGGAGTGTACCACCACTTGCTAATTCAAACTTGCCTGGTTTTGATTTATATGCACCAGTAAAGGCCCCTTTCTCATATCCAAACAACTCACTTTCCAGCAAATTTTCAGGTAGTGCAGCACAGTTCACTGCCACAAAAGGTCCATTTGCCCTTTTACTATTTATGTGAATATACTTTGCTATAAGCTCCTTACCTGTACCAGATTCGCCAGAGATAAGCACAGTTGCATCTGATGGAGCAACCTTTTTTGCAAGGGCCAGGGCAAACTTAATCTTTTTATGCTCTCCAATTATCTTAACAGTATCAATCTTTTTCTCTATATCATCATAAGCATCATCTTTGACATTTGTCTTTTCCTCTTTTTCCAAAAACACATTTATCTTGGAAAACAAAAGTGGAGATATCCAAAAGTCCCATGCACCTAAATCCAGATATTTCTTTGCCCTCTCAACTGAGGCATTATCTGAAAAGACAATTAAATATTCATACCCTTTTTTAGATACTAATTCTTCTACCAGCCTTTCTCTTTCTGGATCATCTGGTTTGTCTTTGACTAACACCAGTGACGGCCTTCTATTGTTTAAAATAGAATCTATCTCTTCTTTGTCTTCAGTAACCAAAAATTGAACATTGTTTTCTTTTAAATCCTTTGTCAAAGCAATTATATCATTTATATGGCATATAAATAAAACAAAGTTTTCCATACATCTGCCCATAACTTCTAAACAGAGATTAATGAAAATCCCTTGACTGGTCTTCAGTCCAAGGATACTTAAATATCCACTGAAAATTAAAAAAATTTTTTTCTATTTGGGTGTAAAAAGGTAAATTAATTTACTTCTATAAAAAGAGTCAAGGAGTATTTATATTGGATATAAAAAAGCTATTGGAATTAGTTGCTCAAAAAGAGCTAGATATAGATGAAGCACTACAAAAACTCAAAGAACTTCCATTTAAAAAACTGGAAAATGGAATATTGATCGATTCCCATAGGGAAATCAGAACAGGACATAAAGAGGTAATATTTGGACAAGGAAAATCCTATGAACAATTAGAAACTATTATCAAATCCTTTTCCGAAGATGAATTGTTAATTACTAGAGTTTCAGAAGATATTGGCGAAAGATTAGAAAACCAATTTAAACAAGGTAGCTATTATGAGATTGCAAAAATTTTTTTAATGGGAAAGCATATTGATATAACGCCCCCATGGAAGGAAAAAGGTGAGCTCATAATAATTACAGCAGGTTCTTCAGATCTCCCTGTTGCCATGGAAGCATATATTTCTGCATGCTTTTTTGGCATAGATACTGGTCTTATTTGCGATGTGGGTGTTGCAGGAATTCACAGACTTTTCCAATATTTAAAAAATATAAACAAAGCAAAGGTATTGATTGTGGTTGCTGGAATGGAAGGGGCACTTCCAAGTGTTATTGCTGGACTTACAGGTAAACCTATCTTGGCAGTGCCCACTTCAGTTGGTTATGGTGCTAGCTTCAGTGGTATAAGTGCCCTTTTGGGCATGCTCAACTCATGTGCTGGAGGAGTTTGTGTATTAAATATTGACAATGGGTTTGGAGCTGCATTGATGGCTGCAAAGCTCTTTAAATCCTTTAATATTCATAGTTAACTCTTTTTCTTTTCTATAAAGTGAAAAACCTACTCTAAATACATTTTATTGATAAAGTTAAAAAAGAAAAGATAGCCCTGATAATAAGACTTCTTCTTAAATTTTATATTTTTCGAACATACTTTACCTAACTCTTGACTATTTCTTTTTTTATATTTAAATAAAATTTTTTGAAATTCTAATTTGTTATAACCTTATCAAAGGAAGAATTGATTTTCGTTTATTCGAAATAAATCCTTCCAATTTCTTGTGAGATTTAAAGTTTTGTGTTTAATCTTTTAAAGTTAATTTCAACCTGTTATAATCAAAGATCTTTTTCCTTATGCATTTGAAGGCTGAATAGAATGAAAAATATGTAACTAAAAAAAGGAGTAGATGTATGGCAGACAAAAAGATAAAGATAGGAATTGTTGGTGTAGGGAATTGTGCGAGTTCTTTGATTCAAGGAATCTATCACTATCAAAATGAAGAAAACTTGAAAAATGCAATAGGACTTATGTATCAAGAAATGGGTGGATATAAACCCGAAGATATTGAAGTAGTTGTTGCTTTTGATATTGATAAGAGAAAGGTGGGGAAAGATGTTAGTGAGGCAATCTTTTCTGAACCAAATTGCACCACTGTATTCTGTAAAGATGTACCTAAAACAGGAACAAAGGTCCGAATGGGTAAAGTTTTGGATGGAGTTTCACAACATATGAAAGATTATGAGGATAAATATACTTTTAGCGTGGCAGATGAACCTGAACCTTTAAAAGAAGATGTGGTTAAAGCCTTAAAAGATTCAGGAGTTGAGATCCTTTTAAATTATTTGCCAGTAGGTTCTGAAGAGGCCACAAAATTTTATGCAGAATGTGCATTAGAAGCAAAAGTGGCTTTTATAAACAATATTCCAGTCTTTATCGCAAGCAATCCTGAATGGGCAAAGAAGTTTGAAGAAAAAAATATTCCCATATTGGGAGATGATATAAAATCCCAAGTAGGAGCAACCATAGTTCATAGAGTTTTGACAGATCTTTTTAAGAAAAGAGGCGTTAAGTTGGAAAGGACATATCAGCTTAACATAGGTGGAAATACGGATTTTCTCAATATGTTAAACCGAACAAGACTTGCTTCTAAAAAGGAATCTAAGACAGAGGCAGTTCAGGCAGTTACAGCAAAAAGATTAGTTAATGAAAACATCTATGTAGGACCTAGTGATTATGTGCCCTGGCTTAAAGACAATAAAGTATGTTTTATAAGGATGGAAGGAAAACTTTTTGGTGATGTTCCAATGAATCTTGAACTGAGACTTTCTGTTGAAGATTCTCCAAACTCTGCGGGAGTAGTAATCGATGCAATAAGGTGTGCAAAGATTGCCCTAGATAGAGGAATAGGTGGTGTTTTATACTCTCCTTCTTCTTACTTCTTTAAACATCCTCCCAAACAATACACTGATGATGAAGCTTATAAGTTGGTAGAAAAATATATAAAAGGAGAAGTGGAGAGATAATAAAATGAAATGTGTGATATTAGCTGCTGGCCAAGGCAAAAGGATGAGCATAAGGGGTGAGATAAAGCCTCTTGTGCCCCTTTTGGGAGTGCCTTTAATAGAGAGGGTTATAAGAAGTGTTAAAGATCTTGTGGATGAAATATATGTAGTTACAGGTTATAAAGAGGAAAGAGTAAAAGAATTCTTAACAGCTCTCTCTAAAAGAGAAAATATAAAAATCTCTACAATATCCAATCCTGATTGGAATAAAGAAAATGGTTTTTCAGTTCTAAAGGCAAAAGATATAATAAAAGAACCTTTTTTGTTAGTTATGGGGGATCACCTTTTTGATTCCACTATAATCAAAGACCTTCTAAACACAAAGATAAAAGAAGATGAAGTAATATTGGCAGTTGATACATTTTTGGAAAATCCTCATGTAAATCTTGAGGATGTAACAAAGGTAAAGATAGACAAAGAGGGATATATTTTAAATATAGGGAAAAAAATAAAGGAATATAACTGTTATGATACAGGAATATTTTTGTGCACCCCTAAAATATTTTGGGCAATTGAAGAAAGTATTAAAAGGCACAATGATTATACTTTAAGCGGAGGGATAAAGATCCTTTCTGAAAAAAGACTTGCCAGATCTTTTGATATAAAAAAAAGATTCTGGATAGATGTTGACGATCCCTGGGCATATAAAAAAGCAGAAAATGCTATTTTAGATCAAATCAAAAACAAAGCCTCTGATGGACCTGTATCCAGATATCTTAATAGATCTATTTCAATAAAAATCTCTAAATCATTGGCAAATTATCCCCTTACTCCAACTCAAATCTCTGTATTTTCCTTTTTTTTGTCTATTTTATCTTTTCTCTGTTTCTTTTACGGAACTAGTTATTTTTGGCTCCTTTTTGGCGGAATTTTGGCACAATTTTCTTCAATAATCGATGGATGTGACGGAGAAATAGCAAGATTGAAATTTTTAAAAAGCGATTTTGGTGGTTGGTTCGATGCAGTTCTGGATAGATATGCAGATGGTATAATCCTTTTTGGCCTCAGCTGGTATGGATATAAAACCTTAAATGATCCTTTTCTATTTTTTATAGGTTTTTGGGCAATAGCAGGGTCTTATGCTCTTAGTTATACTGCTGATAAATATGACAGTCTTATGATAAAAAAACTCAAAAAAGGAAAATATGTAAGAATAGGAAGAGATTTAAGAATGTTTTTGGTATTTCTTCTATGTCTTTTGAATAAAGTAAAAATTGGACTCATCTTTATTGCTCTGATTATGAATTTAGAAACTTTTAGAAGGGTATGGGTATTTTATAAAGATGAAAAAAGAGGATGAATTTTTTAAAGATCCAAAATTAAAAAAGGCTCAAGAAATAATCTTAAATAGAATAAAACGATCCCTTGTTCCAGAAGATTATAATCATGCAATAAATACTTTAAAATGGCTTGTAAAACTCTGTTCTTTTGCTGATGATAGGATGAAAATAGCTGCATTGGCTCATGATATTGAAAGGGCTTATAAGGATAAAAAAATAAAAAGAGAAAACTACTCTGATTTTAACGAATTCAAAAGAGCTCATGCAGAAAACAGTGCTAAAATAGTAAGATCTATTTTAACCGATTTGAATTTTTCAAAAGATTTTATTGATGATGTGTGTGAACTGATAAAACTTCATGAATTTGGTGGCAATAAAAGAGCTGATTGTATAAAGGATGCTGATTCAATTTCTTTTTTTGATACTAACCTTGTTTTATATTATCAACGAGAAGGCTTTGAGGAAACAAAAAGAAGAGCTATTTGGGGATATAAGAGACTCTCTGATAGAGCTAAAATGATGGTAAAAACTTTTACCTACCAAGATAAAAAACTCCAAGAATTAATAAATTCTCTACGTTATATAATTCACTGAAAATACTTGCTAATTTGTCTTAATTAATGTAATATAATCTACCAGAAAGGGGGCATTACATGTAAAAACTGGTGGAAAAATATGAAAAAAGGATAGGTAGATTATATGCAGACGCGTTCTCCATACAAAACTTGTCATTTTTTCCTCTTGTTGTTAAAGCCATTTTTATGGCAAGTTCGAACAGATTAGTGGTTATTGGCCTAGATGGAATGTCTTTTTTTCAGGCAAGATTTGCTGCAAAAGAGTTTGGCCTTGATAATCTTAAGTATCTTACAGATTCAACTAATTGCAGGTCCATAACATCAGAGCTTCCAGAGCTATCTCCAGTAAATTGGACTTCTTTTTTTACAGGAAAGGGTCCAGAAGAACATGGGGTATTTGGTTTTGTGAATATTGATCCAAAGACATATCAGATTTATCTTACTGATTTTACAAAGGTAAAAACAAGGACCATTTTTAGTAAATTATCAGAAAAAAATGTTTTTAGTAAAGTAATTAATGTTCCAAATACATATCCTGCTCCTTATATAAATGGTATTATTATCTCTGGTTTTGTTGCACGAGATTTAAACAATGCTGTTTTTCCTAAATTCTTTATCCCTATTTTAAAAGATATTAATTATAGGCTAGAGCCTGATACAATAAAGGGGATAAAAGATCCAGAATATCTGATTAGTGAAATATTTTTGACCATGGATTCCAGAAAAAGAGCATTTGATCTTCTGTGGCCTGATCTTGCATGGGATCTATTTATCTTTGTAATAACAGAAATTGATAGAATAAATCATTTCATGTATCCAGCTATATTTGATAAAAAAAACAGATTTCATTCAATGGTAAAGGAATTTTTTAAGAAACTGGATCAGATAATTGGAGACATAATAGACAGGTATAATGCCCTTCCAGATCCAAAACGTATGATAGTAGTGGCTGATCATGGATTTTGTGAACTCATTACAGAGGTTGATATAAATGTAATATTAAAAAATGCAGGCTTTTTAAAGCTTGATGGAAAATCTAAAACAGAACTTGATGCAAATGTAATTTCAGATAAATCCATAGCCTTTGCATTGGATCCAGGAAGGATATATATTCATAAAAAAGGTATATATTCCAAAGGCAAAGTGACTGACAATGATTATCCAAAGGTAATAAATGATATAAAAGAGTTACTTAAAGAAATAACCTATAAAAATAAAAAGGTCTTTAAAGAAATTTACTTTAAAGAGGAAATATATCCTGGTTCAAACCATATAGACACACCAGATATCTTATGTGTTCCAAATAAGGGATTTGATCTAAAGGCAAAGTTTAACAGGAACCATGTCTTCGGAAATTATGGGAGATTTGGTACCCATTTTTATGAGGATGCCATTTTCTTTGATAGCCAAGATGAAAAAAAGGCAAAAAAAGTTAGGGATGTAGGAAATATTATAATTGAGCACTTTGAAAAGAGAATAATAAAATAAAATCAGGAATGAGTATGATTGATCTTGAAAAGGATCTAAATGAAGCACAATATGAGGCAGTTACCACAATATATGGACCAGTTTTGGTTATAGCTGGTGCTGGAAGTGGAAAGACAAGGACAATAGTATATAGACTCGCCCATTTAATAGATCTAAAAGCAAATCCCACATCAATTTTGCTTTTGACCTTCACCAAAAAAGCAGCACAAGAGATGTTGCTCAGGGCAGGACAGCTTATAGGTGCAAAGGTAGAAGGGGTTAGTGGTGGAACATTTCATTCTTTTGCTAATACAATTTTAAGGAGATTTGCAGGTGAGCTAGGTTATTCCAGAGAATTTACAATTTTAGATCAAGGAGATTCAGAAGACATTATAAAGCAGATAAGGGAGAGTCATAAAATAAGGGAAAAGGACAAGAGCTTTCCTAAAAAGAATACCATTTTCTCTTTAATATCTAGAATGAGAAATAAAGAGATATCGTTAGAAGATGCAATTTCAATGACCTCACCTCATCTACTCATGTATCTTGATGATATTGAAAAGATATATAAGGAATACACAAAATTCAAAAAAGAACATAACTTAATGGATTATGACGATCTTTTGTTTAATTTAGAAGAACTTTTAAATATGCGACAGGATATTTTAGATTTTTTGAGGATCAGATATCAATTTATAATGGTTGATGAGTATCAAGATACAAATTTAGTTCAAGGCAGGCTTATATCCCTTTTAGGCGGAGTTGATGGAAATGTCATGGCTGTTGGAGATGATGCACAATCTATATATTCTTTTAGAGGTGCAACTGTAAGGAATATTTTGGATTTTCAAAAATATTTTCCAGAGACCAAGATTATTAAATTAGAACAAAACTATCGATCTACACAACCAATCTTGGATTTTAGTAATGAGATTTTAAAGAATGCAGAAGAAAAATATGAAAAAAAATTATTTGCAACCAAAAAAGGTGGATCACTCCCACAGATCATTTATACATTGTCAGATCAATCACAGGGTGCGCTAGTTGTGGATAAGATAGTTGAGCTATCTGACTATTACCCATTAAGTGAAATTGCTGTCTTATTCAGGGCAGGTTATCAATCATATCCTGTGGAATTACATTTAAATAAAAGGGGAATTAAGTATAAAAAATTTGGAGGAATAAAATTTCATGAGGCAGCGCATATCAAAGATGTAATAGCATATCTAAAATTAATACACAATCCAGCAGACATCCTTGCATGGCAAAGAGTATTCAATGTTATACCAAAGATAGGACCAAAAACAATAAGCAAAATGTATGAGAGCTTTTTTTCAGATAGAAAATATATATTGAGACTGGCTGAGCAAAATGAAGATGTAAAAAAGATATTTGAATTAATAAATGATGCAAATTTAAAAAAAGAAAGTCCAGTAAATATCATAGATAAAGTTTTAAAGATATATGAACCATATTTTAAAGAAATTTATCACGATGATTATCCAAAAAGGCAGATGGGACTGGAAGAAGTTTTGCAGATTGCTTCAGGATATAGTGAATTGGATACGTTTTTGTCAGATATTACATTGGAAAGTACAGAGAACTTTTATGCCCATGATCCATTAGAACAATATGTCACACTCTCCACAATACATTCTGCAAAGGGGCTGGAATGGAGTGTTGTGATGATTATTGATATGGTGGAAGATAGGTTTCCATCCAGACTGTCTCAACAAGAGCCAGAGGGGTTGGAAGAGGAGAGAAGACTATTTTACGTTGCGTGCACCAGGGCTAAGGAAAGGCTTATCATCTTTTGTCCAAAGACCTTATCTACAAAATATGGAGACCCATATCCTACCAGGCCTAGCCTTTTTATAGAAGAGATGTCTCCTTCTGTTTATGAAGAGCTTTATGAGAATTACACAGGGGCTATAAAAAGAGTAACACATCAGAAAAAGAAAAATAAAGAAACTGGAAAATGGTGTAATCACAAGATATTTGGTAAAGGAAAGATCCTGGAAGAATTGGGTCCTGATAAATTAAAGGTGTATTTTTCAGGATTTGGGGTGAAGATAATGCTAAGACAATATCTTGATATTGAATAAAAACATAACCTCAGTTATTGAGAAACATATTTTGAGGGTATATATTGTTATATAGCGATTGTAAAGGATACATCTAAAATAAAAAGAGTTATAAAAGTAATGAGAGCGATGTCTTAGCTAAACAGGCTCAATAGAGATAAGCTGAAGAGACCTCATCTTCTATATAGCCCAACTCCATGGATAATAAAAGGAAATATCTTACTTTCTCAACTGAATCTCTGGCATTATCGTTAGGCGGAAACTTATCTGTAAGCTTATAAATCTTCAATACCAACACATGTGCCTTCTTCCAAACCTCCAAATCCTTCCAATGCAGTCCCCTACCCCCTTAATCCATAATCCTTAATCCTTCACCCTCATAACTCAAGAACTTGCAATGAGTTAAACTCTTCTAAAAAACGTAAATTTTTTTCACGTTTTTAAAGAGAAAAGCTTAGAAATATTATCCTTTCTTTTTAATGCACTATCTCTCTTGCATTTATTAAAAAATTCTATAAAATTTTTAAACAAACATTAAAAGGAGTTTTAATTATGTTTAAAGCAAGGCTTTGGAAAAAGGTAGATGAAAATAGAGTGCAATGTCAATTGTGTAATCATTTTTGCATCTTAAAGGAAGGAGAGACAGGAAGGTGTGGAGTCAGGGTTAACCAAAATAATGAGCTGTATACTTTAGTATATGATAAGGTTGCTGCTATAAATATTGATCCAATAGAAAAAAAACCCTTATATCACTTTTTGCCTGGCACAAAGACCTTTTCTTCAGGGACTGTTGGTTGTAATTTTTCATGTATATTTTGCCAAAATCACTCACTCTCTCAATATCCCAAAAAACACAAAGAGATAGTAGGAGAAAGGGTTACTCCAGAGATAATTGTAGAGGCATGTATTAAATACAATTGTGAGTCCATATCATACACCTATTCAGAACCTACTATCTTTTTTGAACTTATGCAGGATACTGCAAGGATCGCAGTTAAGAAAAATTTAAAAAACGTAATAGTTTCAAATGGATTTATGAGTTCTAAATGCTTAGATGAATTAGAAGGGTTAATCCACGCTGCAAATATAGATCTTAAGTCATTTTCAGATGAGTTTTATAAAAAAATGTGTGATGGGAAATTAAAACCTGTGCTTAACAATCTTATATCTTTAAAAAAGATGGGAATATGGCTTGAGATAACTACGCTACTTATCCCTGGAAAGAACGATCAAGAAAAGGAACTAAGAGACATTGCAAGATTTATAAAAAATGAACTTGGAGAAGATGTCCCCTGGCATATTAGTAGATTCCATCCAGATTACCAGCTTTTAGATTCAACGGTAACTCCACTTAGTTCACTTGAAATGGCATATGAGATTGGTGTAAGCGAAGGCCTAAAATATGTGTATATTGGTAATGTCCCAGGTACCACAAGAGAAAATACCTATTGCCCTGTGTGCGGAAGCATCCTTATCAAACGCACTGGTTTTCACGCTGAAATATTAAACCTGAAGAATGGACAATGCAAAAAGTGCAAGACTTCTATTCCTGGCTATTGGGAAAATAAGTAATGAAAAAGAACAATCCTCCTTTATACGAACAAATTAGACCCAAAACTTTTGATGAATTTATTGGTCAGGCCCACATAAAAAATACCATTGAAACCATATTAAAGGCAAAACATCCCCCTAATATCTTATTTTTTGGTCCACCAGGTTGTGGCAAAACCACCCTTGCACTCCTTTGTGCAAAAGAATTTCACATGGAATACATCCATCTAAGTGCGCCTGAGACATCTGTTTCAGAGATAAAAAAATATACAAATAGTAATAAGATCTTAATCTTGGATGAGATACATAGATTTTCAAAAGCACAACAGGATCTATTTCTGCCGCTACTTGAAAAAGGAAAGCTCATTTTATTTGCCACTACCACAGAAAACCCATCTTTTTCAATTACAAGACAACTTTTATCTAGGATCCACGTTATAAAACTAAAGAGATTGGGTGAAGAAGAGTTATCTCAAATATTAACTAGGACTTTAAAATACTTAAACTTTGAATTATCAGAAGATATTACTGATTTTTTGGTTAAAATGAGTGGTGGAGATGCAAGATCTCTTTTAAATTTATTAGAATTTATACAAAATGTTGATATTGAAGATCTCACTTTAGATAAGCTAAAAAATATCATACCTCAAAAAATAATAAGTGGCGATAGAAAAGGAGACAGCCACTATCAGTTGGCATCTGCCTTTATAAAGTCCATTAGAGGATCTGATCCTGATGCTGCTATATATTATCTTGCCTGTATGTTGGAATCAGGAGAAGATCCCAAATTTATATGTAGAAGACTCATTTTATCTGCATCAGAAGATGTTGGACTTGCTGATCCCTATGCACTTACTTTAGCTGTCTCATGTGCCCAGGCTGTTGAGATGATTGGCATGCCTGAGGGATTTATCCCTTTGGCTGAAACTACTATTTATCTGGCACTAGCACCTAAAAGCAATTCTTCATACAGGGCATATCTTGAAGCAAAAAGAGAAGTAATAAATAATGGAATACAAGAGGTTCCTCTCCACCTTCGAAATCCTGTGACAAAGTTAGACAGAGAACAGAACTTTGGTCAAGGCTATAAATATCCACATGACTATCCGCAAGCATGGGTAGCTCAACAATATCTCCCAGATAAATTAAAAAATAAAAAATTCTATATTCCGAAAAATCAAGGCAAAGAACCACATCTTCATCAATGGATAAAAAAAAGAAAAAATAACATCTAAGAAAGTCTTTGTAACATCTGTTGCGCAAGGGTATAATCTGGATTTGTCTGAAGCGACCTCTTAAAAAATTCCTTTGCCTTGTCAAACTCTTGAGCCTTATAATAGATCATTCCAATATTATATAACACCACTTCATTATCAGTTCCAAAATCAGGATTTCTCCTAAGCATCACATTTATCAAATCCCTTGCTTTTTCCACCTCTTTTGCTTCCAGGTACGCCAGAGCCATATTGTACATGATCCTTTCATTATAAGGATCTAATTTTAGGGCCTTTTTGTATTCCTCAATTGCAAGTAACGGTTTTTTCTGCTGTCTTAGACAAATTCCAAGTCTGTTAAAGGTCTCAATATCACTTACATCCCATTTCTTCTTTATATCTAGTGCCTTTCTATAAAATTTTTCAGCAAGAGATGCGTCAATATCTATTAATCCATCCGCAATTTTTAATGCCAAATTACCAAGCTCTTCCTTTGCATGTTTTGCTGCAATCTTTATTGCCTCATCTAGATATTGCTCTCCTTCTTCTTTTTTCCCAAGCTCAACAGCTGTAGTACCAATTTCTACTTTTCTATCAATATTTAAAGGACTTAACTTATCCAATTTTTTCAATACTTCTAACAGCTCTTCTTTATTTCCTTGTTCTTTAGCAAGCTCAGCCAATTTTTTCAAAGGATCTAAAAAAAGTTGCCAATTATGGTGAGCCTTTAGATAAAACTCCTTTGCCTTTTCAACATCTCCCATTACTTTGTATATATCACCTTTAAGTATATAGACTGCTGCACTGTTTGGCTTAACCTTCAATATCTCATCACATTTCTTTAATGCCGCCTTATACTGTCCTTTTTGTAAAAGCCTTCTTGCTTCCTCTATCTTTTCACCCAACTTTGAAGGAGGTTTAAGAGTAAATGCTATCTTTTCTATTAAAGTATTTACACTTAAAGGCTTTGTAATAAAATTATTAACACCCAATTCAAAAAACTTTATCAAAATCTCTTTTTCCACCTCAGTAGTCAACATGATTATTAAGATCTTATTTTTAAATGTCTCTTTTAGCGTAGTAATCAAATTAGTTGTCTGTATCCCATCAATAACACGTTCTAAAAATAAGACCACCCTGTTTCCTACTTTTAACTCAGATGCAATCTTTGAAAGCAGATCTTTTTGGGAAGAGGCAGTTATAACACATGGCTTTTGAATTCCCAATTGTTTTACAACCATCCTGGTCAATAATTTTATGAACATATTGTCCTTGGTGTATGTGATAAATACACCCTTCTTATCAATAAAATCTAATATTATCTTTTCATATTTAGAATACTTTATCCTGTCTTTTAGTGCCATCTCGTCGCCTTTTTAATAACAATTTTCTACTAACTCATTTGAGAGGCTTGCTATGTTAGAGCCGCCTGTTTACCTAGTTACAAGTTTTCTGCAATTATTTCTCCAAATCTTTTACACCCAACACTCTTTGCACCTGGCATTAACCTGGCTAAATCTTGTGTTACTTCCTTTTTTGCTATGGCCTTTTCAATGGCATCCTCTATCCTTTTTCCAGCACCTTTCCACCCCATATATTCCAACATCATTGCCCCAGAAAGTATCAAACTGCATGGATTTGCAGTATCAGTACCTGCCCTTTTTGGTACAGAGCCATGTGTTGGTTCGAAAAGGGCCAAATTATCTCCAATATTAGCACCTGGAGCAAGCCCCAATCCTCCCACTTGAGCTGCCAGGGCATCTGAGATGTAATCTCCATTTAAGTTAGTTGTTGCAATCACATCATATTCAGCAGGTCTTGTTAATACTTGCTGAAACATGTTATCTGCTATTCTGTCTTTTATAATAATTCTTTTTTCATCTAAAGAAGCATCCTCTTCTTTTACGCATTTGTCTTTAAATTCATCTTCTTCCATCACCTCATAACCCCAATTGCGAAATGCCCCTTCAGTAAATTTCATTATATTCCCTTTGTGCATCAAGGTAACACTCTTTCTATTATTCTCAATTGCATATCTTATGGCCTTTCTAATTAGTCTCTTTGATCCAAATTCTGTTATGGGTTTTATTCCAATTGCAGCTTTTTCATCAATATTTACACCAAGTTCACTTTTCATAAAATCAATAATCTTTTTGGCCTCGGAGGACAGGGCTTCCCACTCTATTCCTGCATAAACATCTTCTGTATTTTCTCTAAAAATCACCATATTAACAAGTTCAGGATGTTTTACTGGAGTTTCCAATCCGTTAAAATATCTGACTGGTCTAATACAGGCATACAGATCAAATGTCTGGCGTAGGGTTACATTTAAACTTCTAAACCCAGTGCCCACAGGGGTTGTAAGTGGACCTTTTATTGCTATTTCTGCCTCCTCTTTTAAGGTCTTTAAAGTATCTTCTGGAAGATATGATCCAGTTTCTTTATATGCCTTTTCTCCAGCTAATACCTCTATCCATTCAATCTTTTTCTCTCCATTAAACTCCTTTTCAACTGCCCTATCTATTACCATTTTTGCTGCACTAAATATCTCAGGGCCAATTCCATCACCTTCAATATAATAGACCTTTTTAATTTCCATTAACCGTCCTCCAGTTATAGGGTTTTAGCTATTTCAATTAGTTTATAAATCGTCATGCCTGAGAGCCAAGCTACATCTTCTGGTGATAAGATAGAAGATATGGATACGTCAAACAAAATATTTCCAGAGGGATCAAACTCATCATCTCCTTCCCAGAGTATGAGTCTGATTGGCACAAATGGAAAGACATAATACTCAAAACCAACATCACCTTCCTCTATTTCCAGAGCACCTAATACCCCACATGCCCTTTTAAAAAGATCTAGATTTTTCCCAAAAACATTTACCATTGGAGTTATAACCCTGGCACTAAAGGGTCCAAAATAAAAGGTTGCTCCTGGTATTTCTCTATAAGATATCCACTTGTCATAAACAGAAAGAGGTTTTTTACCTTGTAGATAGTGTAAGATTAATACCTGTTCTGTTAATGGAACCTCTTGTTTAGGATTGTCTTTGTTTTTAAATTCAAAATATGGATACGTTACATGATATTTACTTCCCAAAAAAGAAATCTCCATTCTATTTTCAGAAACTTTCTTAAATCCACTTCTATTTACAATATATTTGAATGTTTCATTCTTCAGTTCTTCAATGGCCTTGGCCTTGGCCATTCTATAATCATCTATCCTTGGCATAAAACTGATCCTTAAAATAAGGAGTAATATGGTTTCAAAAATGTGGGGATACCATATTATAAATGCGCAAAGAAATCCAGTATTAAAAATGCAAAAACCCTGGGAAGACAAAAATGACCCAAGGCATTAGATATTTTTGCAAAAAAATTAATTTACAATTCTAACCAGGAATCAGAATATAAGGTCTTACCTAACAACACATTAGTAGTCTTTACATAATCTTGTAATTCTTTTGGCAGGCTATTTAGATCAGGCTGATTACCTTCCATTGTCTGATAAATTACATCAACTATATCCTGGCGCTGGCCTTTAGCAATAGCATTCAATGTATCATCTTTTGGATCAGTGATAATGGACTGCATTCCATATTTCATTAACATTACTCCATATGTTCGGTTGAGTATTGGACGAAGGTGGCGAGGGACTCCATTGGATACATTGGAAAGACCACACGTAGATCTAACACCTGGAAACATCTCTATCAGCTCACCATACAACATCTCATAGAACTTGAGAAGTATTACTGCTTGATCTTGTTGCACATTAACAGGGGTTACAACTCCATCCACCCATATCTTTTCATTAGGAATACCAGCTGAATTTGCTGCTGTTAAAAGTTCAACACAAAGGGCTATCCTTTCATGCTCATCCCTTGGAAGACCTTCAGGTCCCCACATGAGGGCCACAAAATCTGCATTATATTCAACAGCCAGAGGCAACATCTTTTCATATCTCTCAGGTCTGCACGCAATAGAATTTATTATTGGAGGTTTGTCACATACTTTAAGACCAGCTTTAATTGCATCTATATTCGTTGTGTCTAGAAGCAAGGGCAGGTCCACAACTTCTTGAACAGTCTCAATCACCCACTGCATAAGATCTGGACCATCTTTTTTGGCTGGTCCAATATTTAGATCAATATAATCCATGCCTTTTTCTTTTTGAAAAAGCGCCTCCTCCTGAATGGGCTTTTTGTCCCTTTCTTTAAAGGCCCTGTTTATTCTCTTTACCATTACATTTAAACTTTCTCCAAAAAGCAACATTGTCATAATTTTCTCCCTTTTTGGTTTGTTAATTACCTACAATCCATTTAATAAAAAATACAATTCCAATTCTATTTTCTTGCCCTTAAAAAGGCAGGTAAGTGAGCAGCTTCTCTTGGTCCAACAATTATTTTCCAATCTGGCAGCTCTTCTTCTAATTCACCAACTATTGCTGCAGCATATCCAGGGATAATGAGCTCTTTATGTTTTATCTTATCAGCTATCCCACACCTTTTTACAAAGAGCCCCACATCATCTCCAGAAAACTTTCCAGCAGCCCATGCTGTAAGCACAGACAACCCTTCTGTATCCTTAATAAGCAGCCAGGTAGGTACTTTTGAAGCCTCTATTTCCCCAGATACTATAAAATATGTAAGTGCAAAGTTGGCTGTAACAATTACTGGAGAATTCTCATCAGGCTTACCTATCTCGTAAATTCCTTCACTTACTGTCATTGGCCTTTGGGGATCAGTAAAAATATTCAGTCTTTCAATCAATAATGGGAATAGAGATTCTGGTTGAAAATCTGATAAAACCACTATTCCACCATATTTTGCAATAAAAGTAGCAGCTAGCAATGTTTCTACATCCAAATTGGAGGCCATCTCGCAGGGGAATAGAATTGTTGGATATCCCACTGCCCTATTTTTCTGCCTTACTGCCGCACGTCTGATTGCCACCTGATCTATAAATGCCTGTTTTGGTTCCCTTGAACCAGGATCAATCACTATATTTTTCAGTCCCATTTCTGCAAGTTTTTCTGTAAGAGGAATGAGTTTTTCCACTGATTCTGCCTTTACAGCTATTGGAAGATCGTTGTCCTTTGCCAACTTTCCAAAATCATCAATATTTGCTTCTGTGGCTGCATAAATCAAAGGATTTTTAAACTTTGTCACTTTAATAGCAGCTTCCATTACATCTTTGTTTTCAGACATAAGTATTAAATTAAATTCTGATAGCTCTGCGATTAGCTTGGCCTTGGCAGCAAATTCATCTCTGTTTCTATTTACGTCTTTTAAGGCAATCAATTCTGGACGCAGATTAAGGCCTACCCTCTCATATTGAAAGGCATTCCAAACCCTTAATTTATTTTTAAGCTCATCCTCTCCAATATCAGAATTTACCAGGGCTGCAATTGCAGTTGGTCCTACAAATGTCTTTTCATGCCTATATTCTACTGTTTCACCACCAATCTTTACTGCCCTTACCCCTTTACCAATCATTACTGGACGTACTGGAGGTGCTGATGCTTCAGCCAATTTTTTTCTAGCCTCATCAGACACATATGGACACTGATCCAATTCAGCCTTACCAGCTGCCAGATTCATAGCAAAGGCAAGACATGTAGGATATCCACATTCCTTACAGTTTGTTCCCGGAAGCAATTTAAATATTTGAATTCCCGTTAGACCCATTTTACTCTCCTATAAAAGCACGATTCTACCCTTTTATTTTTTTCAGTCTATAATTTTAAAAGACTAGTTGGTATTCTTTCAACCTATTTACCAGCAACCATTGGCTCAAGCTCTAAAGCTGGATGTTTCTTTTCCTTTAAAAATAGAAGAATCTCTTCCTCTGTTACACCAACCGTCTCATCTGCAATTCTATCAATTAGATCAGGAATGCCCAATTCTTCTCCTCTTTTAATAAGCCTTTCCCTTAATTCTTCCTTTAACATCTTTGGCATCCATACAAGTCTCAAGAGACCGCCGTCTGGCCTATGTTTTGGACCCTCTGCACGTAAGAACTTCCTCTGAGTAATATTGAACTTAGAATGACCTAAAAAACCTGGGGTCTGAGTTCCACCACCTATTGTGCCTGCAAGTGTGGTAAATGTCATACCACATGGGGTTGGCCCCTGATACTCCCTGTTTACTGTCATCACTCCATTACACCGTGGCAACACTGCAGCAATACACTCACAACAACCACATGTAGTCATTGGTCTGTCTAATATTGAATAAAAGGTATAACTGGAAACACCACCTTTGGATGCCTTGTGTACAAATTCATTTACACCTTTCCACTCACCTTTCCATGGATCTAAACATTCACCTTTTTCAATTGGCTGATTTGGACCATTTGGATTGATTTCATAAGATGCCTTACAATCCATCCAATTATAAGCTCCGCAAAGACCTGTTCTCTCTGGAGATATTGTACATACATGGTTAGGTGCAAAAGATTGACAAAGTGTACAGGAATAGAAGATTTCCACGTCCTCGTCCCTCATGTTCTCAACACGCTCATCACGATATTTGTAAACTGCCCTTGCTTTAGCAGTTAATTCATCTACGTCTTTCTCATTTGTATATAAGGTAACTTGGACCTTGTTTAAGATCTTACCAAAATCTTGATGAAATTTTGCGTGAAGCACCACACCTATATGTTTTAAAGTAAATCCCTTTTCAACTGCTGCCTTTGATACCCTTATCCAGCAGATATCCCTTTGTCCTATATGCATTACACCCTGTATATAATTTACAAGATGGTGGATCTGTCTTTCTAAGATTGGCTCAAAGTCTTCCTGAAATTCCCTACCAGCAACCAGAACCAAAATTCCAAGTGGAATTACATCCCCCTCTTTGAGATCAGGAATATCTTTTCCAATAACTTCTACTTTACCATCTTCAATCTCATTCATATTAGCCATTTTTACAAGCTCTGTACACTGGGTCTTACCACCACCCATCTGACAGAACATATCACCTTTTCTTACCCTCTCACCTTCATATGCAGGACCAAATGCACATGGGATATCAATCTTTGTTACCTGAACCTTAAGGCCTCTTACCTCAATGGACTTCTGGACAATTTGATCATAAGCAACATTGGCTACAATGTGCTCATAAGTACACACACCATATGGGCATATCTCAGGTATATCTGTATCAGCTATTGTTGGAAATCCCCAGTTAATTGCTCCACCTGCTGCTGCTGCCCATTCTGCATTTACATCTCCAAGGGCATTAATAAATGCAAACACACGGTTTTTATTATAAAGCAAGACCCTCTTATACTGGCCAGGCTCTATGCCACCAAATGCCATGGCTATCCTATTGGCAAAACCAAGGGCAAAAACTGCTGCAGAGATCTCTGGTCCAAATGGGACAATCCGTGTGTTCCATCCAATTTGAACACCAGCCTGAAGTAGCTGTTCTGCTACTGTGGTCCCATTTTGATTTGCAGCCAAAAAGATATAAAGGTTCTTTTGCTGATAATCTTCAACAATCATCTTAGCGAGTTCTGGAGTTGGAGCAGCACCAACTATAACTGCAAAACCAGGTGCAGAACCGTCAACAAACTCAACACTCCTTTTCCTGAAGATAATATCATCCGCTGCACCTAGCCATATCTTCCCATTTTCCTCATCAATTTCCTCTGAATGCAAATAAAAATCTGGTTTTTCTAAATAAGTTAAAGCCTCATCTATCTCACACGCAAATATTGCAGCCATACCTGCATCCAGTAGTGGACCTAGGTAAGGAAGATGATGATATGCTTTTACATGTGGAGGCAAAAGCTGCCTTGCATATTCTAAAGGCCTTTTCATATCTTCTAAGGTTTCTACCTTATGACCTGTTAATGAATATATAACAGGAAGATAATAAGCAGTATTTGGAAAACCAACCTTTGTGGAAGCAGGATAGGTTTCCAATATCCTTTTATATCTTCCCTCAACCTTTGATACTATATTATATGCCCCCTGTATTACAGCAAAGGCTATTAATTTGGACATGTTTTACTCCTAGGAAAAATTTCTCTTAACCTACCTTTTTTTATGGATTAAGTTAAGCTTATAGAGCTGCCTTTCAATACCTTCAGATGGAACGTCTGGATATGCGCTACCACCTTCTTTAAGAGGATATTTTTTCCTCAGTGTTTCAACCTTTTTCTTTACCTCTTCAATATCCGTTTGAATCTTTTTCTTAAGTTCTTCTTTATGCTTTGCTTCTTCTTTTGGCTTTTCTTCAGCTAGTTTTTTGGCCTTATCCTCTTGTCCAGACTCTTTTTCTTTCTTTACAATCTCAAGCTCTTCCAATACAGCCTTAACACCTTCTTTTATCATTGCTGCCAATTTTGCCTCATCAATTGCAACTCCAGCTACTTTAGCATCTTCAGGTGCTTCCCCTACCTTCTCTTCCTTCTTCTTTTCAACCTTTTCTTCCTTCTTATCTTCTACCTTTGGGCCTTTTTTCTTTAGATCTACCTTTTTCTCTTCTTTTGAAGCAGCAGCTTTTGTTTTTTCCTCTTTCTTTGGTGCAACTTTTTTTTCTTGTTCTTCAATCTTGAGATCTGGCTCTGGGGAATAGGCAGTGTAATCAACATTTACCTCGAGCAGTAGCTTCTTAATTGGAGCAACATCCTGTGCCGTGCCACCATCTATCATAAAATCTATATAAGATTTAACCAGTCTTATTGCCTCTGGATGTCTCATAATTAAAAGAGATGAACCAGCTAGTAGATATGCCACTGCTGCCACAGCCTCCATTAGGATTCCTCTTTTCTCAGGATCCCCTAAAAGTGGAGCTGTATCAACACTATCTTTCGCTTCCTTACACTTCCATACCTCAAATGAAAGATTATTTATTATAGGATTCTGCAATTTATTATCACCAAATGTCATGGCAGCAAGCATAATCCTTTCCATGACTGAGTAAGTATATTCCAGACCATAACCCAAGCCACCAGTTGTTGGATCAATCACTACCCTGTCAAGGGGTAAGCCCAAATTTTCCAACAAGATATTGATCTGTTTGGCAAGATTAATATCAATTGGAGAAGATGCAATAGCTGTGTGCCCAAATCCCATTACACCAGCACCAATCTGTTTGTGATTGGCATCTTCAATTGGACCTATTGCCAGATTCTTTCCTTCGCACTCTTCAGCGATCTTTTTTAAAACTTCAGCATCCTTTTCCACATTTGCACAGCCCCATACAATTACTGGAACATCAACTGCGTCAAGCACCTTTTTCACAGTGGCTACTGCTTCCTCTGCAGATGCATTTTTCCCGTTAGGATCAATTGAACAAAGTTGTAAGGCAATTGCTTCTGCGCCATATTCTTCCACACACTTTTTTGCCCATTTTGCAGGATCATTTAAACAATCTTTAAATGGTTCCTTTGCTGCATCAGGCCAGTCTGGGGGCTCCATATCCCAAACTTCCATTGCTATCTTAGGCTTATTTGGAATCTCTCCCTCAAAGGTGCAAAAGGGCAGACATGTCTGTCCCCCAAGTTTTAAGGCCTTATCACCAGTACCAATTGTGACTTCTTTAATATATCCAGAATATTTTTCTTTAATGATCTCAAAGCCCATACCCACTCCTTAAATAACATTTTTCATCTTTGACCTTTTCTTATTTGTTCAATAATCCGTCTATTTTCTTTTATTCTCTGGCTCACCTTGGGGAATAGATTCATATCAGTATGAGGCAAAAATAATGAGGCAACATAATTCTCCATATAAGATGGTGTCTCTGACAATTCAAAGTTAGTCATCTTTTTCACCACCTCAACCACATCTCTTCTGATTTGATTGTTCAAAGAACTCATCTTTGCACCAAGCAAAGATCCATTTCCCAGATAACTAATCTTGCTGGTATCCATCTCAGGGAGAAGCCCAATGGTTATTGCCTTTTCTAAGTCAATGTAGCTTCCAAACCCTCCAGCAATAATGATCCTATCAAGATCATTTATTGTTAATCCAACTTCTTTAAGCAGGGTCATGCATCCACTATAAATTGCTCCCTTAGCCCTGATCAAATTGTCTATATCAGGCTCCTGCAAGGTAATATCCCTCTCTATTCCACTTTCTTCTGCCCATACCAAAACATATTCCCATACTCCATCTTGTTCTCTAATCCTGGGAGTATTTAGGTCTCTATTAAATTTTCCTCTATTATCAATCACCCCCACTTCAAAAAGTGTTGCCACAATCGTAATCAAACCTGAGCCACAAATCCCAATGGGCCTTGAATTACCAATGGTGAAGACCATGGGCTCAAACGTTATTGGATCAATGGAAAAATCCTCAATTGCTCCTTTCTCTGCCCTTACACCAAATTTTATTCCACCACCCTCAAAAGCAGGCCCAGCAGAGCAGGCTGCACATACCATCCAATCTTTATTCCCAATAACAATCTCTGCATTTGTCCCTATGTCCACATAGAGTGTAAGCTCATCTTCTTTATAAACCAAAGAACCCATTATACCAGCAACTATATCTCCGCCTACATAACTGGAAACAGAAGGTAAGAAAAGAGCCACTGTGTGTTCACCAAGATCAATCCCTAACATCTTGGCATTTAAAGGTGGATATAGGTTACAAGTAGGAACATAAGGGGACCGTCTTATATATCTGGGATCTAATTTTAAAAAAAGATGTGTCATTGTGGTATTGCCAGCTAATGTAATTGTGGATACCTCATCCTTAGAGACACCAGATTCTTTTAATATCTTCCCTATGACTTTATTTGTAGTGTTCAGTACTGCTTGATTTAGTTCCTTTAATCCATTTCCCTTTTCTGCGTAAACGATTCTATTTATAACATCTTCTCCATAGCTCATCTGTGCATTAAAATCTCCATATTCAGCCAAAACCTCTCCTGTGTTTAAATCTAACACCTGCCCATAAATAGTTGTTGTCCCAATATCCATAGCTATTGCAAAATTTCTATTGCTAGTATCGCCAGGCTCTATATTTAATATCTTGGTCTTTCCATCTTCTCTTATTGATCTTTGTAAAGTAACAGTGACTTTAAAATCAGCTTCTCTTAGCACTTTTGAAATCTTCTTAATAACAGAAAAATCCACCTCAAGTCTATGTTCGTTGTATTTTAATTTTAGGAAATTTACTAACCTTGTGACATCAGCAGAATTGTCCTCATGGCTTGGTGGAGGTAATTCTAAATAACGCTTTTCCACTGGGGGCAAAAACACCCCCTTTTCTTTGAAATCTATTAGGTCCAGTTGCTTGATCTTGGCCCTTTTTCTAGGTGAGGCCTGGAGATTTAATACACTTTCATCAAGTTCAGATTCAACAGGGATCCTGACAACAATATCTTCTGTCACCTCACTTATACACGCAAGGCGATATCCTTTATCTATATCCTCTTTTGATAACCTTTCACTTACACCCCCTTCAACTGCTCCCTGTTCTATTTTCACCCTGCACTTTCCACATACCCCATTACCTCCACAAGAGGCATTTATATGCACTCCAGCATTTAATGCTGCTCTGATCAAAGATGTCCCCTTCTCTACTTCTACCTCCCTGCCATGTGGAAGAAATTTTACCTTAGGCATTTTGATCTCCTTTGGGGATTAATGTTTCATTTACCTTTACTGAGGGAAATTTTGTGAGATCAGTGTGGGGCAAAAATTTTGCTCCATTAAATCTATTCATAAATTCCTGATTAACATTTAGTTCTAAATAAGTTATCTTTTTTTCTAATTCACAGATCTCTTCAAAGCATTTTGGTTCAAAAAGAAGCTTAATTGCCCCTTTTAAAGAGGTATTTCCCAGGGGAATAAATCTTTGTTTGGGCAGATCTGGAAGCATTCCAATGGTTATTGCAGATTCTGGATTTATGAAGCTTCCAAATGTTCCTCCAATAAAAAAATTGGAAATATCATTGAGTGTAATCCCCACTGTCTCAGCAATTGTCTCAATTATAGTATACATCGCAGCTTTTGATCTAATCAAACTGTCTATTTCTGGTTGAGATATAAGCAGATCTTGTTTTGTGCCTGAGTGATCCCTTTTTACTAATATAAGGCAAATTGTATCATCCTTTGTTGTGAATAAGTCTGGTGCCCTATCTGGAACAAATTTGCCCCTTATATCCAAAAATCCATGTCTAAAAAGCTCTGCTGCAAGATCAATCATGCCTGAGCCACAAATCCCAACAGGAGGCAAGTTTTCAATGGTGGTATATAAAAATCTATTTTTTTCTGGATCATACTTTACTCTGTCAATTACTCCAGGACCAGCTTGTTTACCAATCTTGCTAACTCCACCTTCTAAAGCAGGACCTGCTGCGCCTGCGCATGCCACTAACCAGTGTTTATTTCCCAATATTACTTCTGCATTTGTGCCAACATCAACAAATATAGAAATCTCTTCTTTTTTGTGTATCTCACATTCTAAAAGACCTGAAATCAAATCGCCACCCAAATAACTACCAATATTTGGAAAGAAAAACACTTTAGCACTTTTTGACACCTCAATTCCCAGGTCTCTGGCTGAAAATAGATCCAATGTGTTTATAGGTGGGATGTATGGTTCTCTTATGATCCAGTTTGGAACTATCCCCAAAAATAGATGGGTCATTGCAGTGTTACCTGCAATTGCAATATTTACTATATCATCGAGATTTAGATTGTAAAGAGAACAGAGCTCCTTAAGATTCTTATTAAGATCATCAATAATCAATTTCTTTAATTCTTCTCTTCCAGAAGGTGTCTCTGCATAATGTATTCGCATTAATATATCTGGCCCAATCTTCACTTGAGGATTTGGATAATTGCCCTCACACAAGATCTTTTTTTGTTCTAAATCCAAAATAGAGATAACATATCTGGTTGTTCCTAAATCAACAGCAACTCCTAAAAAATTACTCTGCCTTTGACCTCTTAGTCCTGTCAAAAAATAACCGCATCTATCTCTAAAAATGGAGGCCTTTATAGAAAAGTCATTCTTTCTCAAAATAGTAGGCAACTCTTTTAACAAAAAGATATCGCCCTCAACTCTTGCAATATTGGTCTGTTTTTTTAAGGCCTTTATTAATCTATCAAAATCACCACTATTATCTTTTAAAGAAGGTCTCAAAACTTCTAATTCTATACTCCATGAGGTAAGCTCAGCCATGTTATCTTGAACCTCTTTGAAATCTCTTTAATGCAATGCAAGTTTTATCTAGAACTCGCCATGATAGTTGGCCATCCACTTTCTTGTCCTATTATCTCTACAATACTTACACCGCGACCCTTTAATATATTTTCAATTTCAGGAACTTGATGTAAGAATAAGCCAGAAAAGATTAACCACCTGTATTTCTTTAGGTTAAATATATTCACGATAACGCTTATTACGTCAAAAACCATATTGGCAACCAAAACATCTGTATAAATTCCAAAAAAATCTTGTGCCCTTCCCCAAATGGGCAATATCTTTTCTTCTAATAAATTTAATTTGGCATTCTTTTTTGTAGCCTTTACAGCAAGGGGATTTAAATCCACAGAAAATATCTTATTTGCTCCTTTTTTTGCACAAAACAAAGAAAGTATTCCAGTTCCACACCCTAAATCTAAAACACTATCTAAGTCTTTTTCTTTTTCATAGATATAGTCCAGTGCAACAAGACAATTGTATGTTGTGTTGTGTGTTCCTGAGCCAAAGACTACTGATGGATCTAATAAGATATCTTTGTCCCTGAGTTTTTTGGGTTTATCCCATACAGGAATTATTCTTATATCTCCTATACCAAAGGTCTCAATCTTTCCACCAATCCAATCAAAATAATCCACCTCAAATATGTCTTTTAATTCAAGTCTGTTGTCAGAAGCAACAAGCTCATCCACTATATGATCGCTTTTTTTTTGAAAAAATAAAAAACTATCCCCTGCCTCATGCCAACATCCAATATAATCTTCAGAAATAATATCTTGTTTTAGTTTCCCTTTTAAATAATATATGTACAATTTATCTGGTATACACATGACTACACTATCCTTTTAAAAATTTCATATGCACTCTTAACAGCTACAGAATCAGCAGGTAATTCAAAGGTTGGCTTGCCCATCATATCATATTGCTGGATCTTAGGATCTTTCATAACGCATCCCAAAAATTCCAGTCCTGTATCATCAATATATTTTTTTACACCATCTGATAGTTCTCCTTCCACATTATTCAGTACAAGATATCCCCTACCTATTACCACATGTAGAGATCTTGCAAGTTCATTGATCCTCTTTGCTGCCTGGAGCCCCCTTTTTGATATGTCTGATACTATGATCAGAGCATCAACGTCCTTGGTGGTGAGCCTGCTTATGTGCTCCATTCCTGCCTCATTGTCTATTACAATATAATCATAATTTCCTACTAACCTGGTCAAAAAATTGGTAAGCAAAGTATTTGCAGCACAATAACATCCTGGACCTTCAGGCCTGCCCATAACTAGGAGGTCAAATTTATCTGTCTCTATTAAGGCCTCTTCTGATTTGGTGTCTATGAATCTGTCTTTTGTCATACCAGGGGGAACTTCACCCTTTTTCATCTGTTCCCTAATCTCTCCTAAGGTAGTTTCCACTTCAAGCCCAAGCACCTCATTGAGGTTATAATTTGAGTCTGCATCCACTGCCAAGATTGGATATCTGTCGTTTTCCACCATATATCTTATAAGTAGCCCACACAAAGTAGTCTTGCCCACTCCACCTTTGCCTGAAAAGGCAATAGTAAATGCCATGGTCAAATTCTCCTTATTTTCTCATCTCTTTAATTATTTTTTCACAAATGTTATCTATTATATCTACTTCTGGAAGGTCCAAAACACATGAAGATGATTTTTGACGCTCTGCTAAGGACTCAAGATAAGGGACCTTTGCAACCAGTTTTGGAAGGGGTATATCCTGTGGCAACTTAAAATCATCGTCTGTCCTATTTAAAACCAACACCTGTTTTTTAAGACCCAACTCTTTTGCTAGCCTAGCTATGTTAGAAGCGATCTGAAGTCCTCTAATGCTTGGTTCACTCACCACAACCAGACCATCAACACTGCTAACTGTGCCTCTTCCCAGATGTTCTACCCCAGCTTCTAAATCCACTATCATCCATTGAGAACTTCTCAAGATCATATATGCCAAAAGGGCTTTTAAAATGGCATTTGCAGCACAGCCACACCCAGCACCAGCTCCAGCTATTGTACCCATTACCAAAAGTTTCATCCCTCTCACCTCTTTGGCAAGTTTCTGAGGCAGGTCCTCAACATGTGGATTTAGATTAATAAATACCCCACTGCCCACCCTCTCTTGAATCAACTTTTTATTGTTAACAAGTGGTGTGGGCACTTCATCTAAAGATAGCCCAAGCGCAGGACCTAAAGAAATAGCTGTGTCTGCGTCAATCATCCACACTTGCATACCCTTTCTATTCAAATAATCTCCAAGCCATGCAGCTATTGTAGTCTTCCCTACACCTCCTTTTCCTGCTACAGCGATCTTCATAACAACTCATCACCCCTTATTTTTTAAATTGGGTTTCTACTATATAAAGAGATCTTAAGATGTCAATTTAATTACTCAAAAGGCCAAACCTGAGAAAATAAAGGGCAACTTATAGGTCTTATGGTATCTCATAATACAAAACCAGAAGAAATTGAGAACGAGAAACAGGGAAATTTTGTAAAAAATAATAGGAAAGAAATTTTTAACAGATAACCATAGAGTATAAATTAAAAAGGCCACCTGGCTCTCCCAGGCGGCCTTTTATTATCTTTTTTTAGAGAAGGTTATTACCATCTTTTAGGTCTAGGCCTTGCCTCATTCACTCTAAGCCGTCTGCCTTCAAATTCCTTTCCATCCAAGGCTTCAATAGCCTTTTGGGCACTTTCAGCCTCCATCATAACAAAACCAAACCCTCTGGACCTTCCAGTCTCACGATCCCTGATGATGTTCAAGGATTGAACTTCACCAAACTGTGAAAAAAGGTCCACCAACTGCTCTTCCTTTGCACTGTAAGGGATGTTTCCCACATACAAATTTTTCATAAAAAACTCCTCGCAAATAAAATAAATTTAAAGGTTACACATGTGTACCCTTCCGTTGCATAAGACGCTCTCATGTTTTTATTATAAAGTCAACTACTATTTTAAATTTTTTTGTTTATTGACAAATACACTCAAAAAAAACACAAATAAATTCATGGTTATTCATAAACACAAGATCATATTTGTTCACAAAGGGGCTTTTGGTGATTTCTTGCAGACATGGCCATCTATTTTTAGTGTGTATAATCAATTTAAAGATAAAAAAGAATTCTACTTTGCAGGTAGAAAAGTTTTTTATCCATGGCTTTCTCCATTAAATATCAAATTGTTAGATAAAAGAAAAAAGATGGCCTTAGATAGGGTATATGGTGATCTTGATCTGCCCCATGAAATGAGAGATTTTTTGATTATTTGGTTTGTCTTAAAAAAGATTCCTACAACAAGAACATATGAAAATATATTTTTTTTAAAAGGTATAGGGAATAAAAAAATCAAGGTATGGCAAAACTATTTAAATCATATTGGATCATTAGGTATAACTGGTTGTGATAATTGGCATAAGGCCTGGTTAAGATTTTTTGTTGGAGATAGAGCCCATCCTCAAAAGATAATTATATTCCCAGGATCAGGTCATAGATTAAAAAATTGGCCTATCTCAAGATATATTGAACTTGCAGAAAGAATAAAAGGCTTGGGTGAGAAGGTCAGTTTTGTTTTAGGCCCTGTTGAATATGAAAGGGGTTTTTCGCTCCCAGATTCGTTTGAGACCATTTATAGCTTTGGCTTTGAAGAGTTACAAAATATTATGCTTAAGGCCAAGTTGATAATTGGAAATGACAGTGGTCCTATGCATCTTGCTGGGTTTAATGGAATCCCAAATATAACCATCTTTGGCCCAACAGATCCACACCTATGGGCACCAATTGGATCAAACGTCATTAGACTGGGGCTTCCCTGTTCTCCTTGTACGTCTACCATCAATATAAAGTGCAACACAGTGGCGTGTATAGATCAAATAGGGATAGATTTAGTGTATGAGGCGGTTCTCAAATGTTTAGCTAAACATGAGTAATTTGAAAGTGTTAAGGCGACCGTTTAAGACCGCCTTTTTTCAACAATCAAAACCTAGGCTATTCCAAGTTTGAATTTTAGGGCACGGAGGGTATTTCTCATAAGCATGGCAATAGTCATTGGTCCAACACCACCAGGGACAGGGGTGATCCATCCAGCTATCTCTTTTACAGCCTCAAAATCTACATCTCCTCTAAGTATTGGCACCATCTTGTTTGGATCTTTCTTACTGGGTTTTTCACCAACCCTGTTTACACCAACGTCAATTACACAAGCACCTGGTTTGATCCATTCTGGTTTTACAAGTCCAGGAACTCCAGCAGCAACAATCAAGATATCTGCGCGTTTGCAGTGAGATGCCAAATCCTTTGTGGCTGTATGGCAAACAGTAACAGTGGCATTTGCACCTCTTCCTTTTTGCATCATCATAACAGCTATTGGTTTTCCAACTATATTTGATCTACCAACAACTACCACTTCTGCACCTTTTGTTTCCACTCCTGCTCTCACTATAAGCTCTTGGATTGCTGCAGGGGTACATGGTGGAAATTTCACCTCCTCTCCACCAATCATTAGCCTACCTACATTTAGTGGGTGGAATCCATCCACGTCTTTATCAGGATCTATTGCATTAATTACCTTTTTCTCGTCAATGTGTTTGGGAAGTGGTAGCTGTACCAATATTCCATGTATCAAGTCGTCTTTGTTGTATTTATCAATTAAATCCAACAATTCTTTTTCAGAGATATCAGCTGGTCTTGTCTCTTGAACCTCATGAAAGCCAAGTCTTTTAGCTGTTTTTATCTTCAAAGTTACATAAGATACAGATGCAGGATTGTCTCCAACTAAAATTGTTACAAGACCAGGAATAACACCATGCTGTTTTTTAATCTCCTTTACTTCTTCTTCAATTTCTTTTAAGATTTCTTCTCTAATTTCAGTACCTTTAATTAGTTTTGCTGTCATAAAAATTCTCCCAACGATTTTTGACATCCTCCCCTTCCTGAAGAAAGGGGATTCCCTCTTTTATACAGGGAGCGGTACTTCCTTACAGGTTCCCGCTAGTTCCTGCTTCATCATATGCACCCTGGCATACTCCACAGGCTTAACTTCCCGCATGCCCTGCGGTACATAGCCTCTTGAAAGAATATTTATTGAGGCTACATGATCAACATTATCTTTATAGCCACAACTTTCACATACAAACAAACATTGGCTCTTTCTGTTATTTTTATGTACATGACCACATATATTCAAAATCCTGCTTTTTATTTAACCTTATGCCCTGGATTATCTATAGGTACCCCTGGCTGATTTTGTCATGTTTTTTATCCTCAAATCCTCCATCACCACTATCCCGTGGTTCTTGGCAATAGTGGTGGTGAGTTTGTGGAGGGAATCATATCTTTTATATCCTTATACCATAAGATAGGTCTATGGTGGACAAGTCTATATTTTATTAACTCTAATGCCTTATTCCATACAAACCTACAACATCCTGCAAAATGAACTAGCTTTTGTTCTATATTTGAATTAGTCTTTAATCTGAATTTATAAATTTGATATATAATCATTATTTAAATTATATACTTAGCCTATGAAAAAATCAAGTAAAATAGAGGGAGACCAGCAAATCTCGGTGAGAAATAATTTGTTTTTAGGGATTTATTTTGGTATAAGAGATAGTTATGGAATTTCATTTTATTTATTTTTTCGTATTACCTTGTAGATCCTAGGTTTACAAACTCACCGAGAATTGCTGTTATGCAGGGCGGGGCCTTGACACTGAAAGCCAGATCGGTTATCTAAAAAATGGGTGTAAAAAACGAATCTAGCTTTAGGCCAAGGGGGTGCCTGCCTGCAAAGGATTTGGCAGCCTATTTTTTTTGTTTTAACAATGAGAAATATTAAAGAGTTAGCCAGTTTTAGTTGAAAAGGCATTTAAACTAATGAATCTAAGCTGATATTGTCAAAAAACATGGATTCTAAAGAGCGTACTCCCCGTCCCAATTTGCCTTGTCCTCATCAAATAAGGCTTTTGCACGTTTGGCATCCCTTATAGATAACTCTGCATTTCGACCAGTAACTTTTATATATTTTCTATAGTCTGCACTTATTCTCTTATTATATAATCGACTAATTAATATATATAATTCACGATTGCACTCCTGTAGATATATCATTATTTTTTTATGCGAACCTAGCTTGTTTCCTAATTCATCTCTATAATATGCTCTGCTACATATTGTTCTATACACAGTCTCTTTATTGCATCTTGCTGAAGTTATCTCCTCTAATAGTTTTTCACTAAAATTAATAAAATTATTCCAATCGTAATTATGAGTTGAGTTCATTATCCTTCGAAATCCTCTCCAATATTTATAAAGGCAGAAATCTCTTTTCTTAATAAGTTATAAGCTTCATTTATAGTTGCATCTATATCAGAAGTAGATTCACTATCCCTAAAAACTATGTAAATACAAATTTGATCATTATGTACATAAATTCTTGCTTTTCTTTCGTTCTTTTTTAAGAATTTTTCAAGATTAATGAAAAACTCATATAAATATTCGTGTTGTCCTAGCGACAAATCATTTAAACAATCGATAAAATCTTTCTCATTTTCTAAAGCAATATTTTTTTGTTTTTTTATAAATTCTATTATCTTATTTTTCTTAACTTCTGGTCTTAAATTTACACGGGAGATATAACCCTCTCTTCCTAATATAGTATAAGATGATAGGTTAATTGAATAGTAAAAATTCAAATTTCTGGATGGGGTATGTGAAATATTTTGGATAAAATGTCGTTTTTTTTCTATTTCATCAATGTAATTAGTAGTTCTTATATCACCATAATCTAAGTTTAGTTTATTTAATTGAGCCATAAATAAAAACCTCAATGCTTTATTAATTTAGATATATATTCCAAACCATTCATTAAATACTGCTCTAGTCTTTCACAATGCTTATCTTTTTCATTATTTAATGCTTCCTTGGATAAAATTGTATTGGAGTCTACTAATGTACTAAACATCATAATAGTAGTATTATTTGGATCATTTTTTTCTAAAACTTTAGCCCCAATGAACAAATTATAAAAATCGTCAAATCGTTTTATTATCTCATGAGTAAAACCTATCAGTTCATTTTCTTGTTTATTGCAAAAATTAGCATATAATTTAGTAATAGAATCTTTTTCTATTTTTTTATTTTCACCCCAAGCATAACCTATTTTTAGGATGTTTAGGTTAAAATTTTTAACAATGTCATCTAAAACTTCGAGTAATTCTTTTAGATTAAAATCTTGCGATTCAACATATTGTTTTGTTAGATCAAGTTTATTGGAAAAAATAGTTAATAATTTTTAAGTTTTGACAGAAGGATAGGAGGTTCTCCAATAATTACATTCACGCTCCCATCTCTGGACTGACCAAGGGGAACATCTTTTGGTGTAGATATAGAGATATCCTCATATTGTTTATATAAGTATTTTATAAAATCCTCTTTAAGAGGATCAAGCATGTTTTTAACCGTATAGGATGCAATTAATAATTGTTTTTCTGTATTCATTTTAAAATCTCTCTTCTTTTTCTGGCTTAACTATTTTTAAAAGCTTATACTTATTTTCTATCTCAAGTCAATCCCGAAAAAGATTAAACAGCAAAGAATCTTTTTGTATAAGCATTGCTTTCCCAAGTCCTGTGCCAGCTCCAATTATGCTTATAATAGTGGTATCTTTAGGATTCGGACCACTTAATTTTGTTGCATCCCTTCCAGCAGGAGTTAAAATTGAATATGCCTGGGCAACAAAGTCATTTATAAGATATGAATTTTTTAATATCCCTTTACTAACTACTGT
>Ga0256842_1000330_pt1 | contig 41709 bp, 35 predicted proteins | sample 4559240metaG_FD_185973 | JGI IMG/M metagenome (GOLD analysis project Ga0256842, IMG submission 185973) | Hydrothermal vent microbial communities from Guaymas Basin, Mexico - 4559-240 | ecosystem: Environmental > Aquatic > Marine > Hydrothermal vents | place: Mexico: Guaymas Basin | collected...
AGGGGCATCCTGATAAAAAATGTCCTGGTGTTGAAGTTGCAACAGGTTCACTTGGCCATGGATTAGCTATGGCTAATGGTATTGCAATGGGATTTAAAATGGATAAAAAGCTTAATAGGGTTTTTGTAATTATGGGAGATGGAGAGATACAAGAAGGAGAAATTTGGGAAGGAGCTATGGCGGCTAGTCATTACAAGTTGGATAATCTTGTTGGTATAGTTGATCATAATAAGCTCCAAATTGACGGAAATGTTTCAGATGTTATGAATGTTGATAGTGTGGAAGATAAATTTAGGGCTTTTGGCTGGTATGTTATAACTATTGATGGCCATAATTTTGAGGAAATTATCAATGCTCTTAAAGAAGCTGAAGAGGTTAAAGGTAAGCCAACAATGATAGTTGCAATGACTACAAAGGGAAAAGGTGTTTCTTTTATGGAAAATCAAGCTGGTTGGCATGGAAAAGCTCCTTCAATGGAAGAGTTTAAAGTGGCTTTAAATGATTTAGGCGTTAAAAATTTTGATTTTTCAGTATTTGAATAAAGAGGTAAAAGATGAAAAAAGCAACTAGACAAGCTTATGGTGAAGCTTTAGAGAAATTAGGACATGAAAATAAAAGTGTTGTTGTTCTTGATGCTGATTTAGCAGGTTCTACAAAAACAAGTATATTTAAAAAGTCATTTCCTGAAAGATTTTTTGATATGGGAATTGCAGAAGCAGGTATGGTTGATACTGCAGCGGGGTTAGCACATACAGGTAAAATACCATTTGCATCTACATTTGCAATTTTTGGAGCAGGAAGAGCATTTGAGCAGGTGCGTCAATCTATGGCTTATCAAAAGGCAAATGTTAAACTTGTAACAACTCATGGTGGTATATCTGTTGGAGAAGATGGAGGAAGTCATCAAGCTATTGAAGATATTGCAATTATGAGAGCAATTCCAAATATGACTGTTATTTTGCCTGCTGATGCAACAGAAACCGAAAAGGTAATTAATGCAATTGCAGAATATGAAGGACCTGTTTATGTAAGATTATCAAGAATGAATACTGAAATTCTTTTTGATGATAATTATAAATTTGAAATAGGTAAAGGAAATGTTCTTGAAGAAGGAAGTGATATTACTATTATTGCAATGGGAATAATGGTAGAAGAGGCATTGAAGGCTCAAAAAGTATTAAAGAAAAAGGGTATTTCTGCTGCTGTTATAAATATGGCAAGTGTAAAACCAATTGATAAAAATCTTATTGTTGAATATGCTAAAAAAACTAAAGCTATTTTAACTGTTGAAGAGCATAGTTATGTTGGTGGATTATATGGCGCTGTTGCAGAAGTTATTGTTAAAAATGCCCCTGTTAAAATGGATTTTGTTGCAATGAATGATAGTTTTGGTAAAAGTGGTAAACCAGCTGATTTATTAAATCATTTTAATTTAACTGCTGATGCAATTGTTGAAAAAGCTGTAAATTTATTGAAATAGATAATTTAAAAAACTTAGTAGGAGTAAAAAATGAAAACTATAATTTTAATTGTTTTTGTTAGTTTATTAGTTGTAGGGTGTCATAAAAACGAGCAAAAAAGTCAAAAAGATACTCACAAAATAAATAAAATAGATACTCATAAAAAATTTCAAAAAGAAAGTTTTTATGGAAAATGGAAAACTTCTATGGATATTACAATAGATGCAAAAAAAATTTTTCAGGAACAAATGCCAAAGGATATACTTGAAAAAATACCAAAAGACATCAAGATTATGATGAATATGAAAATTAATGAAACTGAAATTTATGATAAATCTGGAATAACTAATAGCAAAGGGATAGTGACGATTACTTATAGTCTTTCAGGTAAAGAAGGTTATCAAACTTCAATTATTATGAAGCTTAAACTTGAGATTTCTGAAAATTGGTATTTAGATGAAGATAAGCAAGAAATTGTTACAACTGTTATTGATAGTAAAATTACTCCTATTAATAAGATTGCTAAAGAAATTCTTAAAAATGACCCAAATACATTAAATGATTTTAGAATTATTAAAGGTGAAATAAGTAAAAGTAAGATTATTTCTATTTCTAAAAATGAAATTGAGATTGAAGAAGTAGAAAATGATAAAGATACACCAAAAGAATTTAAAAATTTAAAATTTAAATTAATCAGAGTAAAATAGATTTATACTTTTAAGCATTTCAATCAATATTTAAAAATATTGTTTTCCATGCAAAATTTAACTAACTTTATTTTATAAAGTGGATTTAAATTTTATTTGTTATTTTGTTATAAGTTTGATAAGATAAACTCTTATTAGGGTTTATTGAAAGGAGTAAATATGATTACATGTCCAAATTGCGGAAGGGAGAATAACGATAGTGAAATGATGTGTTATTATTGTGGAGAAGATTTAGATTCTGAATCCCCTCCACAAAAGGCTAAAAAAAGCAAAGGTTTTCAAAAAAGAAAGACTCAGCCTACAAAGAGGGCTGGTAATGTAAATCCTTTGGCGATAAATGAAGATTTTTTGATAATAGAGCAACAGGTGGAGTGGCTTGAAACTTTTACTGAATATGAAACTGAAAACAGGTATGCAATATTAAATCAATATGGTGATGAACTATTTTTTGCAGAGGAAAGGTCTTCATTTTGGGCTAGGATGTTTTTGCCATCTCAAAGACCTCTTGATATAGAAGTTTTTAATAATTATGGTGAACTTGTAATGGCAATAGAGAAGCCGTTTAGATTTTTTGTTCCTGATATTACAGTTTACAATGAGAATGACCAACCTATAGGGATAGTGAAAAAGAAATTTTGGTCATTAAGAAGAACTTTTTTTGTTTTGGATATAAATGGTAATGAAATCTACAAGATTGTTGGTCCTATTTTTCATCCATGGACATTTAAAATTATGAAAGATGGAAAAGAAATTGGTAAAATATCCAAAAAATGGAGTGGTATGGGCAAAGAAATGTTTACTGATGCTGATACATTTAATGTTGAATTTCCCCATGGTGCAACAGATGAAGAAAAGAAAATTTTTGTTGGTGCAACTTTTTTAATTGATTATTTATATTTTGAAAACAATACTAAGGGAAGATACTAGAAGTCTAAAGTTTCTATTGTATAAAAGCAAGATTTTAGCTCGCTTTTGCGAAATAAGACTTTATTTTAAAGGTTGCTTAAACTAAAATTCTAGTTTATAATACTTATGTCTTAATGCGTCTGCAACAGCTTTATGAGTTAAATGTCTATCGTGAGTATTCACACCTCTTTTTAAATCAGGATACACATTAGTAGCTTTTTTTAGGCCAAGTCTCGCAATTTCCTTAATATATGGAATGGTAATATTTGTTAATGCAAAAGTTGAAGTTCTTGCAACGGCACCAGGTATATTTGGGACAGCATAGTGTATTACATTGTCTACTTTATAAATAGGATGTTCAAATGTTGTAGCTTTGATTGTTTCTGTAATTCCTCCTTGGTCAACAGAAATATCTACAATAACAGAACCCTTTTTCATTTGTGAGAGATAATGTTTTTTTATTAATTTAGGAGTTTTACCACCTGGAATTAAAGCTGACCCGACAACAACATGTGATTGAAATAGTGCTTCTTCAATATTTAGAGTATTAGAAAACATTGTTTGTATTTGACCTTTGTATTGATTATCTAGCTCTCTTAATCTTTTCATATTTACATCAAGAGCAATAACATTAGCTCCAATTCCTAAAGCCATTTGTATTGCATTTTGACCAGCAACGCCAGCTCCTATTACTGTAACAGTACCTTTTTTTACACCAGGAACGCCCCCAAGTAAAGTACCCCGACCGCCCTTATTGTTTTGAAGAAAATAAGCTCCTAATTGTATGGCCATTCTGCCTGCAATTTCACTCATAGGTGCTAAAACAGGTAAATAACCACAATCTTCTTCTATAGTTTCATACCCAATGGAAGTTATTTTATTTTCAAGTAAAAAATTTGTTAAATTTTCATTGATAGCTAAATGAAGCATTGAGAATAAAATCTGATTTTCTTTGAAGTACTTAAATTCACTTTCTGCAGGCTCTATTACTTTAACTATAATCTCTGATTTTTTATATAATTTTTTTATATTATCTTCTATTTGAGCACCAGCTTTTTTGTATTCATTATCTGTAATTCCTATGTCAATTCCGGCATTATGCTCAATGATAACTTTATTACCCTGCCTAACTAATGACTTTACATTTGCAGGAACTAAACCAACTCTATTTTCATCTTTAGCAATTTCTTTAGGTACTCCAATAATCATACTTGCCTCTTAAATAAAAACATTTTATACCTTTTTATGATAGTAATCAAGTAGTAATATCTTAAATTATGTATTTAATCGTTTTCTAATGGAAATATCTCTTTTCCATTTTTTAGATTTTGTATAATTAATTTTCCTGAATTTTTATCTAATTTTCCATTATAGTTTTCAAAAATAATGATTGTACTTGCTTTAATTTTGCTATTATATGAAAATAATTTTGTGTAATTATTGGGCTTTTTAAACTCATATATAAACACAGTATTGTCTTTAATCCCTATTGCTGATAATATTTTTTGATATTTTTTATTTTTTATTTTTAATTTTTTATTATCATTAAATATTACTTCACCTTCTTTGTAAAATAAAGTATTTTTTTTATTATCTCCTATTTTGCATTCTAAATCGTTAATAATAAATGCTTTCATTTCTTTTTTACCATTATAATATAGTTCATTATTTGAGTATAAGCCATCTGGGTTTATGGGGTCTATTGCTCCTAAATACGATGAGATAGAATTATTAGTAATTATTTTATTATTAATATCAAGTTTTTTAGCTATAATAGGGTCTGATTTTCCTAGTTGATATGATAATCTTAAATTTCCACATGGTATTTTATAAATTTTTATAAATTTATCTTCATATTTTTCCAAGAATTTATATTTATCAAAAGATGAGGATAGGTTTATTTGATTTTTAGGTATTAAAGCTAATTTAGGCCTATTATTTTCTATCCTTTTTGTGCTTATATTTTGAGTATTTGTTTCAACTGCATAATCACAATCTATTAAATATAAGTAATCAATTAATAAATTTCTGCTTCCAGATATCTGAAAATATCCAATGATATTATTTTTTAAGCAGATTCCTGTTCTTAATTTATTTTTTTTAGCTGATTTAGTTAAGTTTTTTTTTAAATTCTCTATTTCAATATTTTTTTTACCTTTAAATATTAATGGATAATTAAATTGTAACAAAGTATTTTTTTCTGATGATTTTTTATTTAAAAATCCATAAGCAATATTATTTTTTCCATTAATTAAAATGGTAGGATAATTCGTGATTATTGGCCTAATTAAGTTTTTTTTATCTTGTAATCCTCCTTTTGTACTAAAATCTAAAAAGATATTATTTTTATTATAAGTATTGTTTTTAAAAAAAGAGCCTGTTTTAGAATATTTTACTCCTCCTGAATCAATTACTTTTAAATAGTAATTTTTTTTATTAAAAAAGTATATTTCAAAGTAATTTTTTTTAGGTATTTTTATTTTTAAATATTTAAAGGGTAATTTTTTATTTGTAGAAATTTTAGAGTCTTGAATATATTTATAATTATTATTCCAATTATTAGTTTTTAAAATTTTATTTAAGTTATTAAAATATATAGTATCATTTATTTGTAATAATTCTTTATAAACTTTAAATACTTTATTGGTTTTTAAATTATTAATATTATATTTATGATTATCTACTATTAAAAAATCTTTTTTATAATAAATATTATCAATTTTTTGCTTACTAATTAAATGTACTAGCTTTTGTTTTTTTATGATATTTATAATTAAATTATTTCTAAAATTATTTTTATATATAAATAATTCGTTATTTGAGTATATAATACTCTCGTCACTTAAAGGAGTTTTTGTTATTTGATTAATATTTTTTAAGTTGATTATTTCACCTAAATTTGTAGTTCTTATCTCTGCACTAAAAACATCTTTTAATCCATTTTTCTCTGCAATAAAAAAGAGTTTTCTATAATTAAATTTATAATTGATTTTTATATTTTGTGTAGTTATTAGTAATAATTTTTTTTTGCTTAATTCAGTTTTTAAATAATTTGTAAAAATATTGTTTTTAGCTTTTATATTTTTAGGCTTTATTATAATTAATATTAAAAAAATTATAATAGTGATTATAATCAAAAAATATTTCCGAGATTTTAAATAATTACTTATTGTCATTTATAATATTTGAATAATTCTTTTTAAAAAATTTATCTACTTTTTTCTCAACATTAATTACTTTAATTATTTTACCACTATCTTTAACTTTAGATATAGATGAGAGGGTAAGAAGTAATAATATTATTATAAAACTAGATACAGATATAGACAGCATAAGTGTATTTAATTTATCATTAATAATACTTGTATCATATTCATCAATATATGTTGATAGAAGTTTTTCCTTTTCATCTTCATTAATATATTTTGTAACAACAATCTTTCCTTTTTGTGAGATAGAATATAGTAAATTAATATAATCAAAGTGATTTATTAGTATCCTTGTTCTTAGCATATCCAGATCTTCTTCTTGCTTAATTAATTCATACAATGAATATTCATCCTGAGTTAAGTCATTTTCTATTATATCAATTTTACTTATTTTGGCATCTTTGATTGGAATTGATTTTTTAATTATTTTTAATTCATCCCTTTGTCTAACATACTCTAATAATATTTGTTCAATATAAAAAATTCTAAAGATATTTTTGTTATTGTTTTTATTGTCAGGATTAAATGAGAATTCACCTTTTTTAATATTTAATATTTCTCTAAACGCATCATCATAATATACTTCAGTGATAAGATTTTCTAAATCTTCTGATATATATCCATTTTCTAAAAGTATTGTTGTTATACTTTTTATTTCCTTTTTAGCTCTTGAAGTAATTTTTTTTAGTATCTGTTTTTGTATTATTTGTTTTTTTACTAAAAAAACACCTAAACTTTTATTTATATCTTTGTAAGAAAGGTCAATAATATTGCCTTTTAAAAAAAAAATTGAGATTTCTCCGAGATTTTGTGATTTTATTGTAAGATTACCTGATTTATTTTGCTGGTTTAACATTTCAAAAATAGATATGATATTAAAATCAGTAAGCTTTCCTTTTAACATATAATTACCTTATAAATTTTTTTCTAATTTAAGTTCTTTAATTTTTTTATAGTAAAATTTGGCTTTTTCACTGTCTTTTTGTTTATGTAAGTTATATAGCTTCTCATAAGATAACATTTTTGCAATATAGGATTTAGCCACAATCGCTAGTGATAATGCTTTTAAAAAATAAAATTCACCATTTTTAATATCATGTTTTCTTAAAGAATCTTCACCTCTTAAAATATTTATAATTGATAAATTATATTTATTACCTGCTCTTAAGGAGTAATACTCTGCTTTATCGCATTCATCTCTAAATTTTTCATCATTATTAAGTTTTAAATAAACTTCAGCTAAAAGTTGATGAGTTTCATATCTGAAACCTTCTAGTTCCATTTCATTTAACAGTTCAAGGCTATATTCTAATAATTTTAGAGCTTGGTTATAATTTTTATTTTGTAATTCTAACGCGCCCATATTGTTGCTTAATAATGCTTTAATATATGGATTTCCCATATATCTATTATTTATTTCCAAAGCTCTTTTATAGTAGATTTTAGCTGTTTCTATTTGATTAGATTCCCTATAAGTTTCACCTAAATTATTAAGAGCAAGTAGGGTTTCGTGCCAGTTTTCCTTCTCGATATTATAATCAATTATCATTTTAGAATATTTAATTGCTTTATTATAATTACCTTTTTCTGATAATATTGCAGACATAACTCTATATACACCAATTAATTCCTCTTCATATTCATTATTTTTTTTATTTGATAATTTATTATGAATAATACTTAATTGTTTCATTGCTTTATCAAGTTGATTTTTAGTGTAATATGCCCAAGATTCCTTTAGTATTAGATTATAGTATTCCTTGTCATTACTTACAAAAGTTTTAGCAATATTTATACTCAAAAATGATTTGGCAACATCACCTATAATTTGATAGTTATCGAAATATTCTAAATAGAGTTCAAAATAAATGTTTTTATCAAAGATTTGTGATGCTTTTAAGTATTTTTTAGCCACATCAAGATATAATTTACTATTTTTATGATTTCCTTTTTTTCTATAAATTTTTGAAATTGCAAGAGCGGTTCGTACATATAATTTTATATCAGGTCTATCAATATTTTTAAAGAATAATAAAACTTTTTTATAATATATTAATGCTTCATCTAACCATGATTTATTCATTGAACTTTTTGCTGCTTTAAAATAAAATTCAATTGCTTTTTGATAATTACCTGCATTTTCATAATGATATGCTAGTACAAAGTCAATATCTTTTAATTCTTCGTTTGTTGATGAAGTTAAAAGATTTGCTAAACTATTATGGTAGTATTTTTTTAGATTTGGCATAATACTATTGTATGCAACATCTCTAAGAAGAGCATGCTTAAATATATATCTTTGATGAATATTGCTATTTTGAAAAGAATTTCTAAAAATTAATTCTTTATCTTCTAGATTTTTTAATATTTCATCAAGAGAAATAGATAGGTCTATTTCAGAATTAGATGCGTAAATAGTTCTTAGTGGCTCAATCCAAAATTCTCTTCCCATTACAGATGCAATTTGCACAAACAGTTTTTCTTCAAAAGTTAAAGAATCTATTCTTGCTTGTAAAATAGATTCTATTGATAGAGGTATTGCTACTTCTTTAAATTTTTCATGGTTAATTTTAATATTATCATTTATGGTTAATATTATTTTTTTATCAATAAGGACTTTTATAATTTCCTCAATAAAGAAGGGTACACCAGATGATTTATTATAAATTTGTTCAATAAAATTTTCACTTATATCATTAGTGTTTTTTAGAATAGAAACGATTAATTTTTTAGAGTTTTCTTTATCTAAACCATTTAGAGTAATTTTTTTTACTAAAGGGTTAGTTTCAAGGTATGTTTTTCTTCTTATAAAAATTTCAGGTCTAACTGCAATAATAATATGTACAGGCAATGATTTATAATATGATATTGATTGTTCTATTATATCCAATACTGCATCAGCAGCCCAGTGAATATCTTCAAATACTAATATTAAAGGCTTTCTTTGAGATAATATTTTAAAAAATAGTTTTACATATGTTAATTCTAGGGATTTTAATAAATTGGAGTCTAGTTTTAAATTTTGAAGATATGAATTTTCTCTATAATCAATGCCAATAAAATTACCAATTAATAGTTTTATCTCTGTTTTCTTTTCTTCATCTTTGATAGATTTAAGGTATTTTCCTATTTTTGCTTCATAAAAAGTTTTATCTTTTAACGATTTAATTGATAAAAAATCCTTAATTGCATCAATGAATATAGAAAAGGGGGTTTCGTTTTCGTATGATAATGAATGAGATTTTATTAAATAGTATTTTGAATGGGTTAATTTTATCCTTTTAATTAGTTCAAATATAAATCTACTTTTACCCGTTCCGGCCTCTCCAACTAGAAAGACTGTATTTTTATTTATTTCTGAATTATTGTGTTCTAAAACATTAATTGCTTCTTGAAATTCTTTTTCTCTTCCTGTAAATAAAGTTTCAAGGCCAAAAAATTTATTTATTACTGATTTTGAAGTTTTTATTTCTTTAATGATTAAAGAAACCCTGCTGTTTTCACCTTTAGTTAAGAAATTATTTGTTATTGTACTTTTAAATTCATTTACAATAAATACACCACTATTATTGTTTTCTGCTAAATTTCTAGTTTTTTTCAATACATCGTCTATTGGTAACATTTTTATTTTCATGTCAGAAAAAATTTTATTGACTAAAATAGTCCCTTTATTTATTACTATCGTTAGTTCTATAGGCAAATTAAAATCTTTTATGAATGCTTTAAATGAATCATATAGTTCTAATGAAAACTTTACAGCTCTAAAAGAATCATCCTCTCTTGAAATAGGTGCACCAAAAATAAAAGTCATACCATAGTGATCTAAGAATAATATAGAAGCTTTATATTTATAAACCATATTTTCTACAATGTGGTAAAAGTCTTCCATTAAGTGTTCAAATACAGTTCCTTTTACTATATTAAATATTGTATATAACTCTTTAAAATCTCCATAAACCAAATTTACAGTTTTTTTCTCTTCAGTAATAAGTTTTTTATTAAATGCATGCTCTGTAAAATAAGATAAAGACCCTAAATCTGTTTTTCCTACTTCGGGGCTTGTAACTTCTTCTGATATTGATGGTGATTTATCTATTATAAAAAGCTCATTTTCCTTAATGTAGTTCTCAAAATCAAAATGATCAAATAGTAATTCATTTTTTATTACATAGTTATACACTTGATCATAAAATTCTTTTGTAGATGTGTATCTCTCTTCTTTATCGTATTTTACGGCTTTTTGTATTATATCTGATAAATCGCTATCTATATTTGGATTTATTTTTATTATTTCTGGTACTCTTAGCTTAAGAACATCTTCTTTTGTTTTATATCTATTAAGATCAAATGGTTTCTCTCCGGTAAATAATCTCCATATAAGCATGCCAAGAGCATAAATATCAACCCTTTCATCAATGATTTCTTTTCTTAGTTGCTCTGGAGCCATATAAGATAATTTTCCTTTTAAATCATCACTTACGATTAAATCTCCTGTTTTAGCAATTCCAAAATCAACAATTTTCACATCTCCATCTTTAGATACAAGTATATTATTTAAACTGATATCTCTATGAACTAATTTACCTGTTGAATTTCCTCTGTTGTTATGAGCATAATTTAAACCCTTTAATATTTCTAGTAGTATGTATAAAATAGCTTTTGGCTCTATTTTTCTTTTATTGAAGTGATATAATCTAAATAATTTAGTTAAATCAAATCCATCAATAAATTCCATTGCAATATAGTATTCATTATTAATCTTTCCGAAGTCAAAAATTTGAACGATATTTCTATGGTTAAAATTAACCGCAACTTTTGCTTCATCTATAAACATAGATATAAATTTTTTATTGTTTGCAAATTTAGGAAGTATTTTTTTTATTACTAATTCTTTTTTAAATCCCTCAATAGATACATACTGAGCTAAATATAAATTTGCCATGCCACCCACAGCGATTTTTTTCATTAATTTATATTTTCCAAAAGATTTAACCATAACTCTACTAAACAAAACTTAACACATACTCTCATAAATTTAATTTAACTTCAAGATTTTAATTTTATTTTAATTAAAAAATGATAAAATACTAAAATGTAATATAAATTACTTAAAATTAGTATTTTTACTTGACATTATATAAAACTAAAAGTATATTTTTTTCTATGAAAGGATTTTATCTATTTTTACTAGTTTTTTTATTTTTTATTCGGTCTATTACACTGTTCTCTAATGATGATATTAGTTATTTTAAATCTATAAGTGTAGAAGTTACTGAAAATCATAATATTGATAAAGTATACTGTGATCCTAATAATCAAAATATTATTTACTATATCTCTTATGATAGGTTATATAGATTTAAAGATGGTGTATCAGAGTCAGTTATTGATTTAAGTAAAATCAATGAAGATGAAGATGATAATAGTGATAAGTTTCAAAAAGCTAAAAAAGAATTATATTCTACAATCTATCAAGAGGAAAAAGAAAATATTGAAGATGAGTATCAAATTGATGATGCAGAAGAATATTATCAAGACTTGATAGAAACAAGAGCTCAAAGAAGATATGAAGACGAACTAGAGCTATTAAAAGATGACTTTAAATATAAAAGAATAGGGGTTACTAAAGATACTCAAAAGATTGTTCCAATTAAATCTTTATTATTTTTGCAAGATTTATCTAGCCATATTATTGTTGATGCAGTTGATTCATTTTTTATTTCAATTAATGGTGGTGAAAGTTTCTTTACACAAGATAAATCTGATATTACTTCAATGAAGGTTGCTGAAGTGTCTCTAAGTAAAAGGGAGGTTTTGTTTACATCAAACAATAAGTTATATCTTTTTGATGCCAAAGAAAATATCATATCTAAAATAGATATTTCAGATTATAATAATGAAATAATTATTGCAACTACAACTTATTATCCTTATATAGTAATTTTAACAGACAAAAATATACATTTATTGAAACAAGATCAAGATAAGCTAATAAGGGTAAAAAAAATAGGTTTTACTCCTAAAAATACAGAAGAGTATAAGTTATATTATTTTAGTGGTAAATATATTTTTATTACAACAAGGCATGCTGTTATGGTATATGACATATATTCTAATAGTGTAAAAATAACAAATTTTAAGTACTATGAAGTGAATGATATAACTTTTAAGAATAATACTTTATACATTGGTACAGACTTAGGTTTTTTATCTTATAATATGTATACTCAAAAAGTTAAGAATATAAGCTTAGGGCTTTTACCTGAACAAGTATACAGTTTGTCTGTATCGACAAATAAAGATATTTTTGTTACCAATCATTATAGTCTCTATCAATTAAAACAATTTAAAACAATAAAGGGATTATTAAAAGATAAAAATCTATTTGCGATAATGAAAAAAGTTCAGTTAACTTATCCTCCGCTTGAGGAAATAATTAATGCTACATATAAACATAATTCTATTTCAAGGTCTAAAATTTCTTCTATGTATTCAAGAAGTAAAATTGCACCTTTCCTTCCTACTTTAAATCTTAAATATGTAAAGCCAATGCAAAATGCAATAGATCCAATGCACGGAGATTCAAATCATAATCCTATATTAGATGGACCTCTCTATAGTGCTCAATATTCTTCAAATCCATATTTTGAAGCGTTTTTATATTTTGATTTATCTTCATGGGTTTTCGATATAAAGGAAATGAGAGTAAACAGACTTAACAGTGAAATGAATGAATTTAGAGAAAAACTAAGTTATGAAATAACAAATTATTATAATAGTAGACAAGTATTAGAAGTACTGTACATTTTAACAAATAATTTATCAGAAAAGCTTTCGTTTAAAATTCAAATATTAGAACAAGGAAAGTTGATAAATTCTTTATCAGGTAAGAAATTTTTTTAAGGGGTTTGTATGAAGTTTTTCTTTATATTATTAGCTATTTTAACTTTACCTTTAATGGCAAAAGTAGATTTGAATACTGCATCTAAGAGTGAGTTAACAACATTATCAGGAATTGGGGCAGCAAAGGCTCAAAAAATAATTAATTTTAGAGAATTTGAACATCCTTTTAATTCTGTAGATGATTTATTAAAAGTTAGTGGGTTTTCTGAAGCTTTAGTTGAGAAAATTAGAGATGAAGTAACTATTGGAGTCGTTTCTAAATCAGCTACTTCTAGAAAGGCAAAAAGAAGAAAATCTGCAAATGCTGATAAAATAGATAGTATTATGAGTAAATTTGATAATGAGCCTAAAATAGAAGAAGTCCAAAAAGAAGCTTTGAAATATGCTCATATTAATAATGGAAGATTTGAGTCTTGGATTTCAAGAGCAAAAAATCAAGCATGGCTTCCTAAAGTGTATGTAAAAGGTCAAGTAAGAAGAAAAGATAAAAATGATTATGCTAAAGATGTCTTTTCAACAGGAACTTTTACAGACCAAGGAGTTACAGTTGAAGATCAATCATATATTGAGGCAAAAGCAGAATTTGATTTAAGAGAGCTCGTATTTCATCCTGATGAGCTTAGAGTTAATAAAGAAATTTTAACATCAGTAAAAGATAGAAAAAAATTATTAGAATATATCACGAAGTTATATTTTAATAGAAGAAAAAATCAAATTAATTTAGTTTTAAATCCTCCAAGAAGTTCAAAAGGTCTTTTAAATGCTAAAATGAAAATAATGCAACAAACATCAATTATTGATGCTTTAACAAATGGATATTTTAGTAAAAATATTAAATAAGGAGAAGATAATGAAACGAATAAATATCTTTTTAATAGCTTTCTTCTCTCTTTTATTTATTTCTTGTGGCTATACATTTGTTCCAAATTCTGATTATGATGTAGATTTAACTCCGCCTTATGTTCTTGGAGTAACTTGGAATGGAAATAATAAATTAGATATAAGTAGAAAAACTAATAGCTCTTTTGATGAAATATTAAATATATCAGATGAGGAAGCGAGTGTAAAAGGCAAAAACTATAATGTAGCTATTGACCCACAACTACTTATTACATTTTCAGAAGATATGCATGTAGATTCATTATTTCAGTATGGAGTATCGGAATCTGTTGTAGTAATAGAGGGCGAACCATCTAAATCATTTCTTTCTGATATAGCATCTCCACCGCTTAGTGACACTAATGTTGGTAAAATATTAAGAGTAAAAGTGAAAATGCTTGGTGATAACAATAAAAAAGAGTTGTTGCTAGATTTTTCAGATGCTGATGATTGTGTTACTGAAGATGATTTTAAAACAAAGTTTTGTAAGCTTAAAAAGGACACAAACTATACTTTGGTTATATCAAAAAAGGTAATGGACAGTAATGGTAAAGAATTAATTTTAAAGTTAGATGATGGAAGTAAGGCTGATGATAATTTTGTTTTATTATTTAGAACAACAGGTACTCCTCCTACAGTAACATCTACCCAACCGCAAGATTTAGAATCAGGTATTTGTTTAAATTTACAGGAAGTTAAGGTTAATTTTTCTACTGAAATGGATACTTCATCTGTTACTAGTAACTCACTTTATCTTTCTGCAAATGGTACAAATGTTACTGATACTGATTTAACTGTAGAAAAACAAAGTGCAACATTAAAGCTAAATTCAAATTTAACAGCAAATACTACATATAAAATTAATGTGGAGGCGAGAGTAAGGTCAAAATCAAGAGTAAATATAGAGCCTGTTACTTTTACTTTTACTACAGCGGCTTCTGCTTCTAATCAAGGTCCTGCTTTTACACAAGACCCATTAGCAACAGTTATTGGTAATTCAATTACAGTAACATGGAAAACTGATGTTAAGTCACTTGCTGATATAAAATATGGAAAAGGAGCTACTGCAAATACAGTTTTTCCTTATAGTACCTATGATATTAATCATTCAGTAACTTTTGATGTAAATCAGGGGCCTGGTAATTATGTTGTTTCTATAACCCCTAAGGATAGATGCGGCAATGTTTCAAGTCCTAGAATGGCAAATGCTACTATATTAAATCATCCACTTATTTCAGAGGTTTCAGCAAATCCAAATACAAGTAGTAATGAATTTGTTGAATTGTATAATTCAGGAGATGCACCGATCAATCTTTCTGATTATACTCTTGTTCTTGGAAGTGATGAATATCCTCTTGAAAATCAAATACTGCCTTCAAATGGATATGCCTTGTTAATTGATACAGGAAATAATCTTAATATAAGCGGGGCTGATGTTGTAATATTGCAGGATATTGATTTAACAAAATCAGAAGATGTGTATTTAAAATACAATGGAACTAATGTTGATTCATATACATACAATCTTTCTAGTAGTGCAACAGCAAGTGCAAATTTATCAGCACAAAGAATTGATGTGTCTCTAAGAAATAGTGATGATGCAAATTACTGTGAAGCAACTCCTACTCCGGGAGTAGCAAATGCTTGTCCATAGTTTATTAACCATATTTAAAAGTTCATATTAAATAATTAAACTTTATTTTATATTTATAAACTCCATATAGGATTTCTACTATAAATCATAAGTAAAGTTAATTTGACATTTTATATATTAATGATAGAATAACTATTCATTTTAAGGAGTATCTATGATATTAACCCGATTTTTAATTGTTTTTACCATGATTTTATTTTCTTTTCCCATTTTTTCTGCAAAAACACATACTTTTAAAGTAAAAAAACTTTCTAAAAAAATGTTACCTAAGTGGAAAACACAAAAAGAGAAATTATCAGATAACAGAATTTTAAAAAATACTACCTTTAATGCTTCGCCAACAGGAGAATTATATTTACCTGCTGAATTTGCAAAAATGGAAGGTATTTTGATTCAACCCGGGCTTTTTGATTCAGAAAGTATCACTTATTACAAAAATATGGTTAAAGCAATACATGATTCTGGAGCAAAACCTTTTATTATCACTAAAAATAATTCAGAAAAACAAGCTGTAATAACAAAATTATTACAACCAAATAATATCCCTGATATTGATGTTAAATTTTTAATGTTTAATTATGATAGCGTTTGGGCTAGAGATTATGGTCCTTGGGATACATATCTTGAAGGAAATAGAATAACTATTGATATGCGTTACTATTCAGATAGAACAAATGATGATAATATTCCTATTGTACTTGCAAATCTTCTTGATGAAGATATTTACAAGGCGAATCTTTTTACCGAAGGTGGAAACTTTATGAGTGATGGATTTGGGTCATGTTGGGTAAGTCAAGGGGTTGTAAATTATAATCGTAATTATAATGGTATGAATGAAACACAAGTAAAAAACATTTATAAAAACTATATGGGCTGTAATACGGTAACAGTAGTTCCTCCAATTCCAGACGAAGGTACTACTCATATAGATATGTTTTCTAAAGTACTTAATCAAGATACTATTTTAGTAGGCTATTCTAAGACAGAGTGGGGAGCTCAACAAAGAGAAATTGACCAGTTGAATGCTGCTGCTGAAGTGTATAGAAATTCACCTAAGGCAGATGGCAACAAATGGAGTATAATTAGAATTCCTATGTCATTTGAAACTTATAATGATCCGGATTGGGGAGATTATAGAGTTTACTATACTCACACTAATGCTTTGCTTGTAAATAATTATGCATTAATTCCTTTTTATGGCAGAGGAACAGACATGGAAGCCAAAAGGATATATGAACAAGCTTTACCAGAATACACTGTAGTAGGTATTGATTCTAATGCTTTTATTCCTTATGGTGGGGCAATTCATTGTACAACTATGCAAATACCTGTTAAAACTCAAAATGATTGCGGAAATGGTGTTATTGATGAAGATATGAATGAAGAATGTGAAGATAACTATCTTAATGGTAAATCATGTAGTGATTTTAATTTTGTAAGTGGTGATTTAAAGTGTAATAGCTGTAAATTTGACTATTCTGAATGTGTTTTAGGAGAGGCTCCTTTAAGTGATAAGCAAAGTGGTATTTGTAATGGTAGTAAAAAAGTTTTTTCTTATGATACTTTAACTTGGCTAGAACCTGATTATGCACAAATTACTAATTATGAAATAATAGAAACCAAGTGTGATGGATTTGATAATGACTGTGATGGTTTTATTGATAATAATTTAACAGCTTTAGATAATGTAAACCAAAAAGGTGTTTGTAAAGATAGTAAAATGACTTGTGACGGGGTAAATGGTTGGAAAGAAGATTATAGTCAAATCGCTAATTATGAAGCAACAGAACAATCATGTGATGGGCTTGATAATGACTGTGATGGAGAAATTGATAATAATTTAACAGCTTTAGATAATGTAAACCAAAAAGGTGTTTGTAAAGATAGTAAAATGATTTGTGATGGGGTAAATGGTTGGAAAGAAGATTATAGTCAAATTACTAATTATTCTAAAAAAGATAATAATAATGATGGATTGGATAATAATTGTGATGGCCAAATAGATGAAAATCAGAAAAATTATAGTGGGAGTAGTTGTAATTATAATAATTCAAATAATGCAGGAGTATTGTTTTTATTTATGATTATTTTTATTATTTATCTCCAAAAAAGAAAACATAAAGGAGTAAAATAAATTTATTTATTTAATTTTATGCTTTTCAATAAAGTCACTTAATAATTTTAAATGTTCTGGGTATTTATCAAATAGCATTTCAGGGTGCCACTGAACAGCTAATATTTTCTTGTCAGTATTTTTGAATGCTTCAATTATTCCATCTTCTGCTATTGCAACAACTTCTAGGTTTTCACCTAATTTATTAATAAACTGATGATGATGGCTATTAACTTTTATTTTTTTAGAATTATAAACTTTCTCTAAATATGGTGATAAATCTACTTTATGAATTAATTTTTGATATGGTTGTTCACAGTGATATGATAAGTTTTCATTTAATAAACGATAATCCTGATATAATGTACCCTTGAAGTATATGTTTAATAACTGAAAGCCTCTACAAATACCAAAAACAGGTTTTTTTGCTTCTAAAAATAAACCAAGTAGTTTAATTTCAAAATTGTCTCTTTTTTTTATAATTGTCCCTAAATATTTATCTGGTTTTTGCCCATAAAGCTCTGAATCAGAATCTTCACCACCTGACAATAACAGCATGTCTGTATTTTTTACAATGTCAAATAAGTAATTATCATTATCAAGGGGAGATACTAAGATAGGAAAACCACCTGAATTATATACATAAGACATATAATCTTGGGTTGTTAAAATCATATCTTGACCAACAACACCTCTTATTTTTTTATGGTCAAAATTTTTATTTGGTAAGTAATATGATGTTATAGCAATTTTAAAAATATTTATCTCAAAAATTTCATGATGTTAGTTGTTGCCATTTTCATTTTTAGCCTTAATAAACCTAGATTTCCCTTTCTTACACTTACTGCTGCACCAAAGTATATTGAATCATTAACCATTCTCATAACAATATAGTGAGAGCTTGAAGTAATTAGAACATCTTCAAATTCTCCCCAGTTTGTTACATTAAAGGATTCTCTAGATGATTTAACTACTTCAGTAAAGTATGCTGCAGGCAACATAACATCTATGTTTTCATCAAAAGAACCACCTGCAACAGGTGTGCCATCTAAATTAACAATTGCAACAGCTGCAATTCCTGATATTTCCTTAGCCCAATTCATTATAAAACTTTGTAAATCCATATTTTACTCCAAAAAATTTCCATTCGGTAATAACAACTCGGATACTTCTTTATTATTCTTTAGTAAAATAAATCTTTTACAATCTAATTTTTTACTTGATTTACAATAAACGCGTATCCACATATTTTTAATCCCCTCACTTTTACAGTTTTCAAAAAGAGGGCAGTCTTCATAATTTTCACATAATTCACTAAATATTTCTTCTGATTCTTGGTTGTATTCTAAAATTGTTGCAATTTCTTTATTTTCGTCAGAGTTATTATTTATTGTAGAATTTACACATTTTAATAAATCATCTGTTTCGTTTAGGGATTGTGGTTTTCTATTTTCTAAATTATCAATATATTCTGCTGCTTGTAAAAGTAAATTACCTCTATCCTTTACATTTTCTTTTAACATTTTATTAATTTCTATATCTTTAAATACTCCATTTTTCCAACTCATTATTTCGCAAAAAGCATCATTTCCTTTTTTTCCTGCTGAAGTTTTTGAAAATATTACTTTCCCAAGAAGAATTTGTATAACTCCAAGTAAATTACGAGATCTAACTTCAATAGTTTTGGTTTTTTTAGTCATTATTAACAATTGTAAGTAATCAAATAAGGATATACCTTTTATTGTTGCAGAAAATCCTTCTTCAAAAGAAGAAAATTTATCTTCCATAGCTCCCACCTGAATAAGACTCCTTTATTCTAGCAGAAAATGCTTATAAAAATCAACTAAATAATAAAAATCTAAATTTTCTATATGTTTAATATGGTATAGGTTTATAAGTCAAGAGGTAACTCAGATAATAGTTCGTCATTGCTTTCAGGAGATAGTTCTTGTATTCTTGCTTTATCTATTGCTTCTGTAGCTACTAATAGTAAATTTCTTGTATCTTTAATGTTTTCTCTTATACTTCCCATTATTTCCATATCTTTAAATGAGCCATTTTTCCAAGTCATAATTTTCAAAAACGCATCTAAACCTTCTTGTTGAGTATTGTTTTCTGTTACTTTTGCAAAGATGATTCTACCGTTTTTAATTGCGATATAACCTAGTTTATTTTTAGATTTAATTTCAACTAATTTTCTTTTATTTGTCATTATTATTAATTGCAAGTAATCAAAAATAGAAATACCATTTATTGTAGCAGAAAATCCTTCAAATGAAGAAAAATTATTTTTATCCATTATTGCTCCAATATAAAATCGGATTATACTATCATTTTGTAAAATTGTCAATTATTTAGTGATTACTTTTATTCTGGTTCAGTGTACTTAATTGAAAAGCTAAGTATTTTTAGATTTCCTATATCTCCAGCATAATCATCACAGACTTTTAATCTTAATTTTTTATCTCCTAATGAGTTACCATTAAAGTTATCATAAGTTCTATTGATTAAATCTATATCTGCATCATTTTCAGGGTCATCATCTCTGTCATTATCTAAAATTGAAGATGGAGTTGTTGATCTAGTCCAAATTTGAGTATAAGTTTCATCTCCTATAGCTAAATATATATTAATATCAGAAAGGTATTCATGCGTTAATAATAGTTTATTCATTTTAAATGATTTTATTGTAGCTGTTGTAGAATCAACTTGATCTGAAAAATCAGCTTCAAAAATTTTACACTCATCATCAAGTAAATCATAATTTTGATTGCCTGTATCAAAGAAAACTTCTTGCTTTATAACTTTTAGAGTGTAACTATTTTGATTATCATCCCACCAGCCTCTTACCTTTATAAAGTAATTCCCATCAGTTGGGATCTCATAATTTATTACTTCTTGGTCATTTAATCCATAAGTGCCTTTTAGCTGAGTATTGTCATCGTCGTATAGAAAAATATCTAAGTCTCCATTAGAATTAATTAAATCAAGAGTTATTTTAATGCTATCACCTGCATTAAAATAATATTGATACCAATCGTCATCATAATCACAAATCATTCTTGTATAAGGAGTATTTAAATTAAATGATTTTGCTTCACTTTTAACATCATCTTGTTCAGCAACTGAATAGCTTTCTTCGTCATCAATACAACCGTTAAAAATATTGGCTGTAAGAGTATATGGGGAGTCACAATTGGATTTATATCCATATACTTTAATATAGTAGGTTTCTACAGTTTGAGTATTTCTAACATAAACAGTTTCTCGTCCTGTTGAATAAACTGATGAATCTACTTGTGAAAGATTTCCATCTACCATTTTATATAATTTTACATCAATATCACATTCTAAATCAACATGAGTATAGTTTACATCAACTTCTAGTCCAGAATTAGCTTCACTTTGTATTTTATACCAATCTTCATCACCTTCACATATAGTTAAATTTGTGTATTGACTATCTCTAGCATCTGCATCAACTATTAATGATGCAGTATCTGATGAATTATTAGATTCAAATTCATCATCACAAGCGATAGTTCCATTTTCAATACAAGTATTTTCATCTTGATGATATCCAGCATTACAATTCCATGCACAATCATCAGGAAGTTCCCAACCACTACCGTCTGTATATGTAACTTCTACATCAACATTAACAGTAGTAGCATTTATTGGTGTAACATCATGGCAAGGAACTGTTTTGGTATTACTTACACATTGATTATTTTCTTCATGTTCGTTATCTGAACAATTAAGCCCATCTTCAATACAAGTATTTCCATCTTTGTGATATCCATCATTACACCCCCATGTACAATCTTCTGGATTGCTCCAACCAAGTCCTTCTGTATAGATTATTTCAACATTGGAGTCTACTTTTGTTGCATTATTAGGTGTAACATCATTACAAGCTACCATTTTAGTATTACTTAAACATTCATTTGATTCTTTATGAAAATTTGTATTACAATTCCAATTACATGCATTAGGAATAGTCCAACCAGAGCCTTCTGTATAAGTTATTTCAACTTGAGAATTTATTTTAGTTGCGTGATTTGGAATATTGCTATCATCACAATCAACTTGTTTTGTGTTTGAAGCACATGAATTTCCTTCTTTATGAAAAGTAGCATTACAATTCCATAAACAATCTGCTGGAATAGTCCAACCTGCTCCTTGATTATATGTAATTTCAACTTGAGCTATTACTGTTGTTGCGTGTTCAGGAGTGTTTTCATTGCAATCAACCATTTTGGTATTATTTACACAAACGCCATTTTCTTCATGTTTACCTATTTCACATGTAAGTTCATTTTTTTCACATGATTGTCCGTCATTGCTCTTGTGAAAACCTTCATTACAGTTCCAAGCACAATCTTTAGGAATGCTCCAACCACTGTCACTTGTATATGTGATTTCTGTTTGTGTTTCTGTTTGTGTTGCATTTTCAGGAGTAACATCATTGCAATCAACTATTTTGCTATTTGAAACACAGGTTTCAGATTCTTTATGAAAGCCACTGTCGCATAGGCAAATTCCCGCATCACAAGAAGAATTATTTCCACAATTTATGTTTGCACAGGGGTCAACTTCACTACTAACACATTCTTCATTATCATTTTTACTGAATCCTTCATCACATTCTATTTCACAATATGGAATAGATTGCCATGAATTATTTTCAAATTTAATTTCAACATCTTTAACTATTTCATGACTATCTTTTGGAAGATTTGGATTGTTTTGGCAGGAAACTGTTTTTATACTAATTACACATTCTCCATTCTCATCATGATAGTTATCATCACATAAGCATATCGGGAAATTATTATCATTATTACAAATTGTTCTGTGTTCTGTGTTGCAAGGATTGGGATTACATGGATTATTTGTTTCTGCTTTTTTTATACAAATTCCATATTTATCTTTGTAGCCCTCATCACATAAACACTTATAAGTGCTTCCATTTGGTTTACAGATAGTTCTATGAGCATCTTTGCAAGGATCTCCATTACACAAGCTATCCGCACTTGGGTTGGCACATGAGTAAATAAAAAGACTTAAAATTAAAAATAATAATTTATACATTTTTACTCCAAAAGATTTCAGATGTTTTATTATAACATAAAAGATAAAAAAAACAAGTAGTTAATTGTTTGCCTTTACTTAACTTCTTTACTTATTATTGCTTTTAATTTTTCTATCATTTGTCTTTCTTTTGTTATTTGCTCATCATTTAAAATTGAATTGACTGCATCTAGATCTGCTAATAGTTTATTTAATAATTCTTCTGCTTGGTAGTCTTGGCTCTCATAGTATAAATCACATACTTTTTTTAAAACAGTAATCATATTTACTAAAAAAGGAAGTTTTTCTGAACCACTGATAGAATATTCATAATTACCACTTGTTGTAGCAAATGGTGAAAAATATTTTGCTTCTGATTTTTCAAATTTAACATTATCTAAGTTATCATAGCTCCATTCAAAATTGAATATTCTTTCATTATTCATAGGTATGATAATGTCACTGTTTGGATTATTATATTCAAACTCTATAGCAATAGCTCCTTTACTCTTATTCAAGAATAATGTTTTAGCACTTAAGGTGATTTCATTACTCTTTTGTTCTGGTAAACCGTAAGAATTTAATATATTAAAATTTTCAGAAGATTTAATTTTTAAATTAAAGTTGTTTGCAATTGGAGATATTAAAAATTCAAAATTATCATCTAATTTATCTTTAATTTCAGAAATACTTGGCAGAAATATATAATTTCCTCCCCGAGTTTCAGAAATAGCTTTTGCTAATTCTTGTCCAAAATCAATTCCAACACCAAAAACTGTTAAACCTATATTATTTTCATAACTTTTTATGATATCAACAAATTCTCCTTCTCCTGTTGCATTTACATTAGGCCTTGCATCAGTAATAAGAATAATTCTCTTATTAGATTTTTCTCCATTTGAATTTAATCTTTTGTATGCTTCTTTTAGGGCAGATTCTATATTGGTAGAACCGCCTACTCGAAAATCATCAACTTGATTCAATAAAGCCTCTCTATTTGAACCAACTATAGATAAACTTCTTTCTACTGTAAAATCTTGATCGAAAGTGATAATACCTAAACTGTCTTCATTTCTTAATTTCTTTATAATTGACTTTATAGCTTCTTTAGATTGTTTAAATCTTTCTCCAGTCATAGAGCCACTTTTATCTAAAACTATAAATAAATCAACAGGAGTATGTTTAAAATTTTCACTATTAATATTAGAAGACATTATAAGTTGTGCAATATATTTGTCTTTACCATTTTCAGAAATAATAGGTTTATATTTTGAGAAAACAGTTTCTATACATATAGTGTTATTACATTCAGAATTACTGTCTATAAAAAAATCATGTTCAGAAAATGCACCTTCATAGGTAAATGCACTAGATTTAGGAACAATACCTTCATCAATTACTTCTTCTGCATAACCATTATCTTGAGAGCCTCCTGGAGTAACTCCTAATTTATTGCTTCCTAAATCAGCACTACCACAAGAAGGTAAAATTAAAATGGTGAGTAAAAAAATAATACTTAATAAAATCCTTTTCATATTTAACCTCCATAATCATAAGATAAATTATAATGAAGCAATTTATTTTCCTATTAAAAACCCTCATTTTTTATTGTTTTTAATGAAAATCAAGTAAAAAATGTCCTAGTTTTATATTTTATTAAAAAAGGAAGAACTATTCTTGAAAACAATATCAATTTATAATATAATACAAATTCTTTATTAGTAGGAGTAGGAGAAATATGTCAGAGTTAAACAAGTCTAGATGGGTACTTGGAAAACGAGGTTTTTATGATAATTATGCTATAACCTTTAAAATAGAACAACAATCGATATATATTACATTATTATATAATTTATTTTCACCAATAGATATTTATGATCCTCACTTAAAAATTTCTTGTTTAATACAATATAAAGATGACCCTTTAAAAAGTTTTTCAATTGAAGAAATCACAACTATGGAAAATGGTACATTTTCTTCCGAAACTTTTTTTGTAAAAATTAAAGAAAATATATTAAAAAACGAACGAATAAAAGGAAATATAAAGAATAATGACAATAATGTCAGTTGGGATTTATCTAATAAAGATTATCATCCGTCTTTACTATATCCGTTAAATGTATTTTATGACTTTAAATTACCTACAAATAAAATAGTTACACCTGCTATAGACTTGGCATTGTTTGGGGAATTTATTATTAATAATAAAAAATATAAACTAGATGATGTAAAAGCTATTCAAACACATAATTGGGGTTCATCAAGGCCTTATAATTGGATTTGGGGACACAGTAACAGTTTTAAAAATAATGAGGATAGTTTTTTTGAGGCATATATCTGTAAAAGGAAATTACCTTTAAATTTTATATCTCAAGCTATGTCGTTTTTCCACCTATTTTATAAGGGAAGGTCTTATTATTTTAATAATCCAATATACATGTTAAAAAATAAAAATGATTATCACATAGGCTATTGGAGTTTTAAAACAGAAAATAAAGATTTAAAAATATCTGGTTCTTTTGAGGTAGAATATAAAGATTTAATTGCATTAAGATATAAAGATGTAAATAATGAAAGCTTATTTGCCCATTATACAACAATTGGAAAATTAACTATTGACATATATCAAAAAATAGCTTGGAGTTATAATAAAATGGAAACATTAATTGATGAGAATAATGCATCTGTTGAATTTGTAAATAGATATAAAGATCCTCATGTTGAGCTATTAATTGATTAAAAGAAGAGAGTCGTGAATTTTATATTCACATTATAAAATAATTTACAGGAGAAAAAAATGGAATTAGAACAAATTTTAAATCAAGTATTAGACAAAGTTAAGGAAATGATTCCTAAAAATGGAAATATTCAAAATGATAATAATGATGAAATTATTGATGCTGTTCCTTATATTGAGGCTGAGGCAAATATGGGAAATCAAGATTTTTCAGATTTATCAGAAGAAGAAATTATTGAAAGAATGCCTTCTTTCATTGATCATACAATTTTAAAGGCAGATGCGACTAAAGCAGATGTTGATAAGGTTATTGATGAAGCTTTAGAATATAAATTTTATTCTGTGTGTATAAATTCTTGCCATACTGCTCATGTGTCTAATAGATTAGCAGATAGTGGGGTAAAAACATGTACTGTTGTTGGATTTCCTCTAGGTGCAATGAGTATTTCAGCAAAGGCTTTTGAAGCCAAAAAGGCGGTTGAAGATGGAAGTGAAGAAATTGATATGGTTATTAATGTAGGTGCTTTAAAATCAAAAGATTTTACTACTGTATTAAATGATATTTCAGCTGTTGTTAAGGCTTCATATCCTGCAAAAGTAAAAGTTATTATCGAAACATCTTTATTAAATGAAGAAGAAAAGATAGTTGCATGTACTCTATCTAAAACAGCAGGAGCTCATTTTGTTAAAACATCAACTGGTTTTTCAACTAGTGGTGCAACAGTAGAAGATATCGCATTAATGAGAAAAATGGTAGGTCCAAATCTTGGAGTTAAGGCAAGTGGTGGAGTGAGAGATCAAAAAACAGCAATTGCAATGATTAAAGCAGGAGCAAGTAGAGTAGGAGCAAGTTCTTCTATTAAGATTGTAGAGGGGTAGTTCTTTTATTAGCCGTCGTTTCAACCCGATAAATCGGTTTTACACGGTAAAAAGTAACTGCTAAGCATTTCTTTTTATATTATTCTTTATTTAAAAATTTCCAAATTCTTTGATGCCAATCAGCAGTTGAATATAAATAAGCGAAGTTATCTCCACTATAGAGGTTGTTTTCAGTATTAGCATAAGAATTAATAGTTTGTTTAGTTAATTCTAGTGCTATTGAGCTTGCTTTAAGTAATTGTTTGGTGATTTTGGTAATTAATCCTTCTATTTCATCATCTGATGTAACATAAGATGCAATATTTAATTTTAAGGCTTCATTACTATTTATTATTCTACCTGTTAATAATAAATCTTTTGCTACTTTCATTCCAACAGTAGCAACTAATCGTTTTGTACATGCAACAGGTAATATTGCTCCTATTCTAACAGCAGGGAAACCAAGCTTTACATTTTCTGTAAATACTGAAATATCTGTATTTAATATTAATCCGGCTCCGGCTCCAAGTGCAAAACCATCAACAATTGAAATTGTTGGTATTTTAAAATTAAATAGTTTATTCATAGTATTTTCCATTAATATTGCAAATTCTTTTGCATCTATTGTAGATGGAAAATTTATTAATTCATTTAAATTCACACCTGCAGAAAAATTTTTTCCTTCACCTTTTAGTATTAAAATTTTTATTTTATCATTACTTTCTATTTTATTTAGTGTTTCAGTAAATTCAATAAAAAATTCTCTTGTTAGTGAGTTTTTTTTAGAAGGGTTTGAGATTGTAACTATTGCAATTTCTTGATTGATTTTAGAATTTATAAACAATTTACTTGCCTATTGAGTGAAATTTTTCCATATCTTCAATTTTAATATTGTTATTACTATTAATTGCTCCAAAAAGTTTAACCGAATGTATTACTATAAAGAAAAACCATGATACTGCCATTATTACAGTTAAATCAAAATTAAAATTTGATAGTATCGTAGCTAAAGTTAATAGCATTGTAACAGCTACATTTATATAAAACTCTTTGTTTAATAAATCATCCATGATAATCCTCCTACTAAAACATTGGTATTATAGCAAATTTTATTCCAAAATTTAAGTGTAATATTTTAGCTTGTTAAATCAGCTACTTGTATTTGGTATCAAGGTAATCGTGAATAAAATGTCGTGCTTTTGTTTGCGTTTTATAAGGGCTATTTGTATTTATTTTTATTTTTTGTAATCAAAGATATTTTATTTATATGGTATTTTTTTAATAAATTTAATAATTCTGATATTTTTTTATATTTTATATTTTCATCAATTTTTATTTCTATTGTTTTTCCTTTATCTATTTTTTTTATTTCAATCTCAAGTTTTTGGTAGCTTATTAACTTATTATTTATTAAAATTTTATTTTTTGATAATTTTATTTTTACTGATTTTTTATTATCTTTATGAACTTCATAATTTGTTGTTGTTGGTAAATTAATATCTAGTTTAGCTTCTTTAGGTTTAAAAGATGTTGCCACTAAAAAAAATGTAAATAGTATAAATACTATATCAATAAGAGGAGTGATATTTAAATCTATTCTTTCTCTTTTTTTCATTTTTTATTCTCATTAATAAGTTCAATTGTATTTTTATTAATTTTAATTTCTATGATATCTATAATTTTAATCAAATAATTGTATCCTATTGTGTTAGGGATTGCTACAATTAAGCCTCCTATTGTTGTTATTAATGCAAGTGATATCCCCGATGCAAAATATGAAGCTTCCATACCTTTAGATGCAATCTTTTCAAATGAATCAAGTATTCCTATAACTGTTCCTAAAAGCCCTAATAATGGGGCTACTGTTGATATTGTTTTTACTGTTTCCATACCTTTTTCTAGGTTAATTATAAGTAATGAAACATCTTCTTTTATTAATTCTATAATTATTCTATCATTTTTCTCTTGATTTTTATTTATTATATTTTTTGATACTTTTTCTATATTTTTTTTAGTTTTTAGTAGCATAAAGAATTTCCAAATTAGAATAGTTATGCCTATAATGCTTAAAAAAGCTAGTATATACATGATTATTCCACCTTTATCTAAATAATATGCAAGTTTCATATTACTCCTTAATCTATTTAAGTCTATATACCATAGGAATTTTAATATTCCAACTAATTCTTTTTAGTTCATTTGGTATTTTCTTAAATCTTTTTATATTTTTTATTGTTTTTATGGCTGCTTTATCTAGTATTTTACTCCCACTTGACTTTTCTATATTTATTTTAGTAATTATTCCATCCTTATTTATTGTGATAGATACATATATTATACCTTGTTTTTTTAACCTTCTAGCTCTTCTTGGATATTTTATATTGTTTTTTATTATTCTTCTTATATAAATTAAATAATTTTTTTCTATTTCTTTAGTTTCCACTTCTTTATTTTCTACTTCTTTAGTTTCCACTTCTTTATTTTCTACTTCTTTATTTTCTACTTCTTTAGTTTCTATTTCTTTAGTTTCTATTTCTTTAGTTTCTACTTCTTTAGTTTCTACTTCTTTAGTTTCTACTTCTTTAGTTTCTACTTCTTTAGTTTTTTTTCTTTTTATTTTTTTATTGATATTTTTTTTATATTTATGAGTTCTAATTATTTTATTATTATTTTCAAGTATTATTTTTTTATTTTTAGGTTTAACTATTTTAGACTCTAGTAGATTTATTGTGATTTTTTGTGTATTAGATTTTGTTTTAGGAGCTTTTTTTATATCAATTTTTATGTTAAATAATACAACATGAAATGTTGTAACCAAAAAGAATATAAGAAAAAATATAAATTTTTCTGTCATTTTAGATTTGAAGACTCCAATACTCCATCTTCTGTAATTATAGCGGTAACTAGGTTATTTGGAATAATATCAAATGAATAATTTAGTATCTTGCTGTTAGTAGGGGCTGTTCTAACTCCATTAAGAAGTAAAATTTCATCTTTTTTGCAATTCTCAATAGTTACACTACTTCCTTTTTTTAGTAAAGGATTTATAATGGTGGTTGATGATACTATAAAAACAGGAATATTAAAATGATTCGCAATAATAGATAATGGTAAGCTACCTATTTTACTAATAACATCCCCATTTGAAGCAATATGCTCTGTCCCAATTAAAACGGCATCTATTTGATTATCTATAATCACTCTTGCTGTTTCACTAGATGTTATTATTGTGTATGGAATATTTTTATTTTTTAATTCCCATGCGGTTAATCTACTACCTTGAAAATGAGGGCGAGTTTCATTTATAAAAACTTCCACTGCTATGTTTTTTTCAATTAATTTTGTAAATATTCCTGTAGTATGACCAATACCACCAGTTGACAAGGCTCCATAATTACCAATTGTGATAAATTTATATGATTTTTTCTTGTTGAAAACTCTATTTATTGCTAGTTCTGAAATTTTTTCAGAGTATAACTTCTCTCTATTTTCAAACATTATTGCATTATCTTCTAATAGTTGTATTGTTTCTTCAATAGTTAAATCATTATTTTCTATAATTTTATCAAAATATTCAAAAATATAAGACAATGACCTAGTTGTTTTTCTTGTTTTTAAAAACAAGATTTTAATACTGTTATAATACTTTTTAAATTCATCTTTGTTTATAAATGATTTATTGTTTAAAGAGATTAGTAAGCCATATGCAGCGGCAATTCCCACAAGATTTGTTCCTCTTATTTTCATGGCATCAATAGCATCAAGAATGTCTATATAATCAGAGTAAGTTTCATATTCAACGATTGAAGGTAATAATAATTGATTTAATATTATCAGGTTATCTCTTTCGTATTTAAGTGGCTCGAATGCGATATACTTCATAATGTTAGAAATTAAAAGAGAATCCTAATACAGTTGCTTCTCCATTTGTAAAAAATATAGGTTTAAAAGCAGTTGCCTTTGCTTTATCATTTTGAGAAGAAACGGACATTACAGGCATAACAATATCCCAAACATAACCAATTAGAAAGATAGTTGCACCTCCAATAAATGCATAATGTTTTCCCGGGTTAACTAACTTATTATCTTTATTCATATCATTAAAACCATTATAACCATAAGCCATCATTCCAACAGCAGCACCTTCTAGTACGAAATTTGTTATTGCTAGCATAGTTTCACCTGAATACCATAAACCTAAACCATTAATAGGAGCAACTCCAAGTAATAATGCAGTAGAAGTACTTTTTAGATTTTCATTTTTTACACCAAGCTTATATAATGATGATTGAGCATTTGCCTTAACTTGGTTATCTTCATCTATTTTGACTATCTTTTTTAGTGCAGGAATAGCTTTTTTATTTTCTAATTCTCCAAGTGCAACAGTAATCTTTCTTCTAACTAAAGCTGAATCATCATCCAAGGCTTCAATAAATGCATTAAATACTGCCTCTGTTTTAATATATTTTAGCGTTTGAACAGAAACTGATCTAATATATTCTGTTTTTCCAGTTTTTAAGACATTAATAATGGCATTAATTGCATCTTCATTATTATCATATTTTGATAAAGAGCTTAAAATTGATGATTGTAAATCTTCTTCTTTTGAAGACTTAAGAGTATCAAGCAAAGTTTTTAAAGATTTATCATCTTTATACACACCTAAAGTTCTAGCGGCAATCATTTTTACTTCTAAATTTTCTGATTCAGAATTTAAAATTTCAATAACCTTATCTTCATATTTTTTATCTTTTTGAGCATATCTTAAACCCATTTTCTTTTGCATTATATCTGTTGAACTTAATAAAGCATTAACATCTTCTTCTGCAAAAATAGATGTTGAAAATAAAATTAAAAATAAAGCGATTAATAAGTTTTTCATGTTAACTCCTATTCTTTTCGATTTTTATACCAAGCATATTCTCTGGATGTTTACTGTCTTCACCCTTTTTATAAATAATAATTTTAAGTTTAGATTTACCTATGTCGTGAACCTTTACTTTTACTGTTCTTTTTATTCTAAATTTATATGATTTCATGTAGGTAAAAATACCATAACCGGCACCTTCAACATATAAGTCAAAGTTAAAAGTATATAAACCTGGAGATGATGAATCATTGAATATAGTTAATTCTTTTTTACCCAAACGATCTTTTGTTAAAATATTATTGCCATTCATTGTGATTTTTACTTTTGTAATTTTAAAGTATCCATCATCTTTATTAAGTAGTTTTACAACTAGTTTTGATGCAGATATTTCATTGTTAATCAATGAGTTTTTAAGAAAATCAATATCCTTTTCTTCTTTTTTAATATCTTGATTAATTTGATTAATAATTTTATCAAATTCTTTAATTTCATTTTGATATATTGAGTCACTATTATTTTCTTTAGAGTAAAGACTAAAAGAGATGCTAAATATTATAGTTATAAGAAATAATACCTTATTCATTTAAACCCGATAAAAAGTACAGAATTATAATATTATTAACTTGGTAGGTTTGTCAAGATTTTTTAATATTAATATATAATATGTATCTTTTTTTCTTTAATAAAATTATTTATCTGATAATAAAGATATAAAAAGAATACTGTAGAGATTATTTCAAAAATAAAAGAGCCCATATCTCTATTAATGACAATATTAGAACTAATGCTCAAATTAAACAGAATAAATATTAACTTTTCCATAAAAATAAAGGTAAATGTAATTCTGAGTAAATTTATAAAATCAAAAACAATAAATTCTTTTATTTTATAAAAAAGAATTAAATATATCAAGAAATAGGTAAATGTATATACAGGATAATTTGCATAATAAAAAACATCTGTAAAGTATCCTGCAATTAAAACATATGTTCTAAAATAATTTTTATTAATATTTTTTTTATATGATAATAAAATTATTGATAATAAGAATAGCTCGGGAACGGATTTAGAATAATATGACAATACTATCATTATTATTGTATTTATAAAAAAATATATAATCATCTTTTAATCACAAAAAAATATTTATCATTATAAAGTTTTTTGGGAAGCTCTACATCAATATTTACAAAAATATTATTTTTAATTTCTCTCACTTTAATAACTTTCCCAATATAAATTCCTTCTGGAAAAATGGAATCGTAACCATTGGTAACAATTTTATCATTTGCTTTAATGTTAACCCCATTTTCAACATATTTTAACTTTAATTTTAACTTCTTTTTATCATTTATACCTGTTGCAAATGCAAATATTTTATTTTTACCTACCCAAACTGGAATGGAAATCTCTTTACTCGTAATCGGAATAATTTTAATTTTATTTCCTTGTATTTTATCTGTTATTCCAATTACACCTTTAGCTGTAATTATACCTAAATCTTTTCTTATTATTTCATTGGATATATTTTCTGCAATTAAATTATTATTTACCGAGGTAAAATTATTTACTATATGCTTAATTGGAACTAAATTAAGTTTTATGTATGATTTCTTTAGGTTTAAAGCGTCTTTTAATTCACTAATTTCAATTTTATAAATTGAAATTAGTGAATTTTCTATTAATAACAACCTATTTTTATTTGCTAACTGAATGTTTTCTTTTTTTATATTAACTAAATCAATGTAATCCACAAAGAAAAATTTTATTGTGTCAAAAAAAGATGAAGTACTTTTTTTCATTGTTGTGATTGAATTATTAATTGGAGAATAAATTAATAGATTTTTGGTATTTACTCTAAATATAAGCAATGAAAATAATATTATTACGAGCCAAAAATCCAATTTCTTATAATTTTTTATCATTTTTTATATTTACTTATATCTTCAAGCATTATTCCAGCTCCTCTAACAACTGAGAGGAGGGGATCGTCTGCTGTTGAAACAGGAACACCAGTTTTTTCTCTAATAACTTTATCTAAGCCATGTAATAAACTTCCTCCACCTGTTATAACAATACCTCTTTCGGCAATATCTCCCGCTAATTCTGGAGGAGCTTCATCTAGTACTTTTATAATAGATTCAATTATTTCATTAACTGTTTTCTTTAGTGCATCTAAAATTTCATCAGAGTTAATTGTAATTGTTGTTGGTAGCCTTGTAACTGTATCATATCCTTTTATTTGTGCTTCTTTAATTTTTTCTGTTTTTACAGCTGTGCCTAGTTCTATTTTAATTTGTTCAGCTCTATTTTCTCCAATTTGTAGGTTTTTATTACTTTTGATATATTGCATAATTGCTTCATTCATTTTATCGCCACCAACAATACCTGAATATGATGCAACTGTTTCTGAAAGTGAAATTAAACCAACCTCTGTTGTTCCTCCACCAATATCAACAATCATACTGCCGCCGGCTTCATTTATTGGTAATCCTGCACCTACTGCAGCCGCTAAAGGCTCTTCTACTAAGTAAACTTCTCTAGCTCCAGCTGTTCTTCCTGCTGATTCTACAATTTGCCTTTCTGCATCAGTTATTCCTGTTGGAACGGAAATAATAATTCTTGGCTGTATCAGCATTCTTTTACTATGGGCTAATCTAATAAAATGTTTTAACATTTCTTCTGTTTTTTTAGCATTAGAAATTTTTCCATCTTTTAGAGGTCTTACTATTTCAAGGCTTACGGGGTTTCTACCTAACATTCTTTTAGCTTCTATTCCAACTGCAAGAACCGCTCCTGTTTTTTTATTTATTGCAATAACACTTGGTTCATTGATTACAATTCCTCTTCCCTTTACATATACAACAGTATTTGCTGTACCTAAATCTATAGCTAAATCAGATGCCCATCTTGAAAATAATCCCACTCTAGATGCCTCCTTTTATTTTTAATAAGTATAATACAAAACAATAAAGACAAGTTATATCAAATTTATGAATACTTTACAATTAATTTTTTAATAATTATTTAATGCTTTCTTATGACAAAAGTTATAAAATATTTATAGCTATTTTATGATAAAAATATTGTGTTTTAAAGTAATAATGAATGGAATATTAATATTTTATTTAGCACATAGTAAGTTTTAAGCTTTAATAATAGGAGTAATTGATTTTTTTTAATTAAATGTTCAATTCCTAAATTTTATTTTATTAATTTGCACTTTTTTCATTATTTCATATAATGAAAATCCTTGGAGGAACTATGATAGAAAATACATTTTTGCATGTAAAGGGTATAGGACATAAATCTGAAGAAAAATTTTGGCATAAAGGTTATTTAACTTGGGAGGATTTTATAAGAAGAGGAGGTACTTCAAAAAAGAATCATTTGATAAAACTTGAATTAGTTAAATCTAAAAATGCTCTTGAAACAAAAGATTATAGTTACTTTCAAAATAGATTAGCTAAAATTGAAAGATGGAGATTCTTTGATTATCTAAGAAGTAGTGTGGCCTATATTGATATTGAAACAACTGGCTTTAAAAGTGGAAATAATTATATTACTACTATTGCTTTATATGATGGAAAAGAAGTAAAATATTATGTTTATGGTAAAAATTTAAAGAAATTTAAACAAGATATTAAAAACTATGATTTAATTGTAACTTACAATGGTGATTTATTTGATTTACCGTTTATAAAGCAATATTTTAATATTGATTTACCTCAATTTCATATTGATTTAAGATGGATTTTTGCAAATCTTGGATACAGAGGTGGTTTAAAGGGGATAGAAAAGGCCTTGGGTATATCAAGAGGTGAATTAGATGGAGTAACTGGATATTTTGCTGTTTTATTATGGCGGGAATATAAAAAAAATAAAAATAAAAGAGCTCTTGATACATTAATTGCATATAATATTGAAGATGTTATTAATTTAGAGTACTTAATGTTTACGGCATATAATGTTAAACTTAAAGAATTATCCATCTATAAAGAAGAACTGCTCTTAAAGATACCTACTCCACCCGTTATTGATATTCAACCAGATGTGGAATTAGTGAATAGATTAAAAGAGTATGTAAATAGATTTAATTATTAATTTTAAAAACCAAAAATCTTACTCAAACTTGACATAAAGTTTAAAAAGTATTTTAATGGAAAATATTATTTGGGAGTACAAATGAAAATACTTGTAAGTTTACTATTAGTTTTTATGGTTTCATGTAGTGGTGGTAGTACATCAAATAAAGATATTACATATAAAACCAATAGTAAGGATAAGACGGTGTCTTATCCTACTAAAAATACAAATGGAGAGAAAAAAAATAAAAAATATAAGAAAAAACATAAGAAATCTTATTACTCAAGAGAAGATAATCGTTTTGTAGAAATTAAAGATAGACAAGATGTAAGAGTAGCTCCAAATTCTAAAGTTGAAGACTATTTAAAGCCATATAGAGCAAGTTTAAAAAAGAAAACAGATGAAGTTATTGCAAAACTTAAAATTGATTTAACGAAAAAGGGCTATAGTAATTCATTAGGTAGATTCGCTTCACAAATCATACTTGAGAAAGCAAGAAAATATTCAAAATTACATGTGGATTTTGCTCTTTTAAATAATGGAGGTCTAAGAAAACCTTTATATAAAGGAGATATTAAAATTAAGGATATTTATGAATTAATGCCTTTTGATAATTACATTGTTGTTGTTTCTGTAAAAGGAAATGAAGTGAAAAAAATGTGTGGAGAAATAATACATCATCATGGTTTGCCTATGGCGGGTATTGCAATTCGTGCAGGAGAAACAGATGATAAATACTGTAGAGTTAATGGAAAAGATATAGATGAGAAAAAAGATTATTTAATTGCAACTATCAATTATTTATATAATGTGGGTGAGGGTGTTCCTTCTTTAAAGCATGGAAAACTTGTTAAAAATATGACTAACCACTTATTTAGAGATGCAATTATTGAATATGTAAAAGAAAAGAAAGTGATAGATAAAATTATACCAGTTAACTATTCATATCCAAGAAAATAATTAGGAGCTATGTATGAAAAGAAGAGATTTTATAAAAAAGACAGTTATAGCTGGTGGATTATTAGCTTCAAGTAACTTATTAGCAAGTGAAAAGCCTAAAAATTCAACACTAACTATTTTGCATACTAATGATACTCATTCAAGGCTTGACCCATTTCCTAAAGGCAGTGGTTATCGTTCGGATATGGGAGGAGTATCAAGAAGGGCAACACTCGTAAATCTTTTAAGAAAAAAGTATCCTAATTCTCTATTACTTGATGCAGGAGATGTTTTTCAGGGTACTCCATATTTTAATTTTTATGAAGGACGCTTAGAATACGAAACTATGAGTATGATAGGTTATGATTACGGAACATTAGGAAATCATGACTTTGATTTAGGAACAGAAAAGCTACTTAAAGCTATGGATTTTTTAAATTTCAAATTAATTAACTCTAACTATCATTCTGATATACCAAAATTTAAGAAATTCGTTTTAGAAAATGAAATTATTGAAAGACAGGGGGTTAAAATTGGTTTATTTGGTTTAGGAGTAAGTTTTAAAGGTCTTGTTTCTTCTGAATCACATAAAGGAATCAAAGAACTTGATAGATATGATGTTGCCACTAAGCAAATTAAATATTTAAAAGAAGAGAAAAAAGTTGATTTTGTGATTTTAATCTCACATTTAGGTGTTGATGATGATGAAAAATTTGCTAAAAAAATAAATGGAGTTGATTTAATAGTTGGAGGGCATAGCCATACAAAAATAAGTAAGCCATTAGTTGTTAATGATACTTTAATTCTTCAGGCTGCATCTAGTGGTATATTTTTAGGTAAATTAGACTTGAATTTTGAAAATAAAAAGTTAAAATCTTATGATTATGAGCTGATTCCAGTAAAAGAAGATACAAAAGTATGAAAAAACAAAGTGGAATAGATATTTCATTAAATGATAAAGCTAGTAAAATCGCTTTTAATTATGCAAAAAAGAGTTTTAAAAATATAAAAGATGTAAAATCAGTTACAAAAGATGGTGATTTCAGCGGTGGTTTTATATGTAGGGGCGAACCTCTGTGTTCGCCCTATGGTAATGATAATATAAATATTTCTATAGCATCAGATGGAATAGGGACAAAAGTTGAAATTGCAGAAAGGTTAAATAAATATGATAGTTTGGGTTATGATTTATTGGCAATGGTTTGTGATGATTTAATCTCCAATTTTTATGAACCAAAATTTATATCAAATATTTTAGATATTGATTATATTGATTTAAACATAGTTAATGAGTTAATGCAAGGCCTTAATAAGGCTGCAAAAGAAAGTAATGTAATAATATCAGGTGGAGAAATTGCCGAATTGGGGAATCGTATTAACGGTTATGGTAAATCCATGCATTTTAATTGGGGTGCAACCGCAATAGGTTTTAAAATGAAATCCTGTAGAGACGACGGCACTGCCTCGTCTCTGAATCAAAAAAACGCCTCGTCTCTGAATCAAAAAAATGCCTCGTCTCTGAATCAAAAAAACGCCTCATTCCTGAAGCAAGAAGATAATGAAAATGATGTGAGTCAAGGCAATGCCTTGACTGTACGAAAGCAGGTATTTGAAAAAGATAATAAAGATGATGTGAGTCAAGGCAATGCCTTGACTGTACGAAAGCAGGTATTTGAAGAAGATAATAAAGATAATGTGAGTCAAGGCAATGCCTTGACTGTACGAGTGGGAGATAAAGTTTATGCTCTTAAATCCAATGGATTTCGGAGCAATGGATTTTCTTTGGCAAGAAAAATTCTATATGATAATTATGGTGATAATTGGCATAATTTTAAATTCAATAAATATGAAAGCTGGGGGAGTATATTATTAAAACCATCAAAAATTTATACTCCTATTATTAAAAAAATAATAAAAAACGGTGTTCTGATAAAAAAAATAGCACATATCACTGGTGGTGGCTTCATAAATAATACTAATAGAATTTTACCTGATAATTTAAAAATAAATATTACTAATCCAATAAGTACACCTGAATATTTTAAAAAATTAATAAATTTAGGTAATATTTCCCAAAAGCAAGCAGAATTAACATGGAATATGGGTTATGGTATGGTAATAATCACAAAAGAAGCTATAGGCACATCAATAATAGATTGGCCAATGCAATATATTGGGGAAATAATAGAAAAATGAATACAATTTTAATAGAAAATAAATATAATTCTAAAAAATCAAAGCTATATGTTATAAATTATGATTTTAATAAAAAAGAATTAGAACAAATAGCAAAATTAATAACAAATACTGTTAGCCATAAGTATTTTATCAATGCCTTCAAAGATTTAGAGGAAAAATTATTTATTTCTAAAAAACAAGGTGTAACAGATGATGAAGCTAAAAATCTAGAATTAATAATTAAAGATAATTTTAATGTAGATAATGATAAACAATTTGTATATACTATTGATATTATAGATAAAAATTTTGATACATCTATGTATAATCCTATTATTTATAATTTTACAGAAAACTTTGATAATTTATTTTCTCTATTTTCTGAAAAAAAAGAAAATGTAAAGAATACAAAATTTCAGTTCAAAGATATGGTAAAAAAAATAAATATTGATTTGAATGATGATGATTTAATGAAATTATCTAACTCTAGGCACCTTTCTTTAGATTTAAAAGAAATGCAAACCATAAAAAATTATTTTCTAGATGAAGATATTATAAAAAAAAGAAAGGAAATAGGACTAGATAAAGAATTAACTGATTGTGAGCTTGAAATATTTGCCCAAACATGGTCGGAACACTGTAAACATAAAGAATTTAATGCTATTATTGAATATAAAAATTTAGAAACAGGTGAAATTGAAATAATTGACAGTTTATTTGATACATATATTAAAAAAACAACAGAAATTGTAAATAAAAATCTAGGAGAGGATAACTTTTTAGTAAAAGTATTTTCTGATAATTCTGGTGTTGTTAGAATTGATGAGAACAGTGTTTTTACATTTAAAGTTGAAACTCATAATTCTCCTTCTGCTATAGACCCTTATGGTGGAGCAATTACAGGAATACTAGGAAATAATAGAGATCCATTAGGAACGGGTGTAGGAGGAGGGAAATTAATTTTTAATACAGATATATTATGTTTTGCAGAAGAAAACTATAGTAAGAAATTATTAAATAAGCAATTGCACCCTAAAATTGTCAAAAATGGAGTAATAAAAGGGATAAAAGATGGTGGAAACAAAAGTGGTATACCCACTATAAATGGTGCTGTTATTTATGATGACAGATATGCTGGAAAACCATTAGTTTTTTGTGGAACGGGTGGGATTATGCCTAGTAAATATAATGGCAAAAATTCGTGGGATAAAGTTATAGAAAATGGATATATTATTTATATGCTTGGGGGAAGAGTAGGTAAAGATGGAATTCATGGAGCGACATTTTCCTCTAGGCAATTAGATAAATTATCTCCTAGTTCTGCTGTTCAAATAGGAAGTCCTATTACTCAAAAATTGGCTAGTGATTTTTTAGAAATTGCAACTAAGAAAGGGCTTGTTTCTGCTACAACAGATAATGGAGCTGGTGGATTATCATCTTCAATAGGAGAATTGGCTACTATTTCTAATGGAGCAAAAGTTTTTTTAGATAGAGTACCATTAAAATATGATGGTTTATTGCCTTGGGAAATTTTTATTTCTGAATCACAAGAAAGGTTTACTTTAGCTGTTGAACCTAAAAATAAAGATGAAATAGAAAAATTAGCTCTTGAATATAGTGTAGAAATTACTGATATAGGTAATTTTACAAAAACAGGTCTTTTAGAAGTTTATTACAATGATAACATAGTTACATATTTGGATTTGGATTTTTTACATAATGGAGTTCCTAAAAAGTATTTATATGCAGAATGGGAAACTCCGTTTTTTGAAAATTCAAAAATAAAAAACATTGATTTTGATTTTTTAGATATAATTAAAAAACTACTTGCTTCTAGTAATATAAAATCAAGAGAAAATATTGTTAGGCAGTATGATCATGAAGTTCAAGGAAACACTGTTTTAAAACCATTGATGGGGGAAACAAAAAATGCTCCACAAGATGCAGGAGTTGTTAGAGTAAGTCTTGGTTCTAATAAGGGGATAGCTGTTTCTAATGGTATCGCTCCTAAATATGGAGATATTAGTGCCTATGATATGAGTTGTTCTGCTTTTGATGAGGCAATTAGGTCTATTATTTCTATAGGTGGTGAATTTCCAAGTAAAAATAGATTTTGGTCTGTAAACGATAATTTTTGTGTCCCAAACAGCGTTTTTGATAGTAAAAACAATAAAGATGGAAAGTATAAATTAGCTCAGTTGGTACAAATGAATAAAGCTTTGTATGATATGGGGACATACTTTAATATTCCATTTACTTCAGGTAAAGATAGTATGAAAAATGATTTTTATGATGGAAACATTAAGATATCAGTTCCTCCAACTATTTTATACTCTGTAACAGCATTGATAGATGATATAGATGACATAGTAACTAGTGAATTTAAAAATAGTGGAGATTTAATTTATCAGCTTGGGGAAACCTACAACGAATTAGGGGGTAGTGAGTTTTATAAGATTTTTGGCTATATTAGTAATATAGCTCCGTCTGTGAGATTTGATAAAGCAAAAGACTTGTACAGGAGAGTAATAAAATCTAATGAAAAAAAATTAATAGAATCTAGTCATGATATTTCAGATGGAGGAATGATAATAGCTCTTATAGAAACAGTGTTTGGAAATGAAAATTTAGGTTTTGATATAGATATTTCAATAATCAATAAGCCAGAATATATATCTTTATTTTCAGAATCAAACTCTAGATTTATTGTAAGTATTAAAAAAGAGAACAAACAGTGTTTTGAAGAAGTTTTTAAAGAAAGAGCCTTTTATTTAGGGAAAGTAACAAATGATAATAAAATAAAAGTTTATAATAAAAATACTTTATTAATAGATGCTAAAAAAGATGAATTATTAAAAGTTTGGAGAACTTAAAAACGCTGTTCTTTTATGTGAAAAATAATATTTTTAAATATTTGTAAACCTTCTCCCGCTTGAGAAATGTTAGGGTTATCTTTTTTAAGTTTACTCCAGTTTGGGTGGTTATAAACGGTTAGAAATGCTTCGGGATGTGGCATCATTCCTAAAATATGTCCTGTTTTATCTGTTAAAGCTGCTATATCAAGTTCTGAGCCATTAGGATTATCTTCATAAGTTAAAACATCTAAATTATTTTTTATTATTTCTTCTTTTATTTTA
>Ga0256842_1000331_pt1 | contig 41663 bp, 32 predicted proteins | sample 4559240metaG_FD_185973 | JGI IMG/M metagenome (GOLD analysis project Ga0256842, IMG submission 185973) | Hydrothermal vent microbial communities from Guaymas Basin, Mexico - 4559-240 | ecosystem: Environmental > Aquatic > Marine > Hydrothermal vents | place: Mexico: Guaymas Basin | collected...
TGGTTTAATCGGGATGGTGGGATTTGAACCCACGACCCCTTGAACCCCATTCAAGTGCGCTCCCAGGCTGCGCCACATCCCGATTGGGAATCAATGTTATCTATCAAATTTTTTATTGTCAAGATTTATACACTTAAAAAATCATCTACACATCCACAACACATTGGGCAATCCAGATGCCATCCTTTTTCTCTACCTTTGCTTCAGTAAATGTTGCTCCTTTTACTTCAACACCAGCTTCCACTTTGTCTCTAGAAATACCCAATGCTCTTGCCTTTAGTTTTAAATCTAATATTTTTACATAAAAATCAAAAAAAACAGTTGAGTTAATGTCAGATTCTGCAATTAATGTGTTTAACCATTTTATAAATAAAGATATAAGATCATCAGCTTCTAGGTGTATGTCTATTTCCTTCACTCCATCTATATCTTTAGACTCTTTTTTTAAATCTTCCAAATCATACATATAAAAGAATAGGCATTTGGCTCCATTTATAAAGGCCTGTTCAATGGTATGTCCATATCCTCTAATTCCAATGTCTGCCCCATGTTCAAAGGTCTCAAATTCAATGGAGGACATCAATATTTTCCTTCTTTAATATCTACTATTATCTTGTGTAAGGAAGGACTATAATTGACAGGATATTGTTTAGAACTTTTAGTATTGGATAAAAGCTCATCTGGTAGCTTTTTTATCTCCTCCTGACATCTTTTTCTTATTATCTCAAGAGATTCTCTTCCATCATCAGTCCTGATTCCATTTTCCATGACCTTTACAATTAGTGGCATTCCAGGCAAAACTTCTTTGTATAGTCCTATTAGATCTTCCTTATATATTCCATTCTCAATGAATCTAAATACCTGTTTTTGAAATGGTACAGTCTGTTTGCCTTTTGACTTTTTGAACTTACCCTCTCCATTATACTCTGTAAGTTTATACACAATATCCAAATAAGGGACATCGTCTGATACTATCACTTTTGTGCCAACACCAAAGCCATCTATTGGTGCATTTAGCTTGACGATCTTTTCTATCTCATATTCATCAAGCCCACCACTCACAAAAATTTTTACATTATAAAGTCCTTCTCTATCTAAAATTTTTCTAACAACCCTGACAGCTTCTATTATATCTCCAGAATCAATTCTGATTGCCTTAATCTTGAAATTGTCTCCTAGCTTTTTTGCAAGGGAAACAACATTTTTGATCCCTTTTTCTATAGAGTATGTGTCAATTAATAATATGGTCTCAGGATAAATAGCAGCAAAATTTTCAAAAGCTGATAATTCACTCTTATGTACCTGAATATAACTATGCGCCATGGTTCCAGTAGCAGGAATATTGTAGATCTTCCCTGCCAAAACATTGCTAGTTGCCTTCATTCCTGCAATATAAAAGGCCCTTGCAGCCTTTATTGCTGCATCAGATCCATGTGCCCTTCTAGATCCAAAGTCTACCACAACTTTTTCTTTACTGGATATACAAACCCTTGCGCCCTTTGTTGCAAGCAAGGTCTGGATATGGATTTGATTTAATATGTAGGTCTCAAGTAATTGAGCCTGCAATATTGGTGCTTTTACTTCTAAAACAGGCTCATTTTCGAAAAAAACAGTACCTTCTTTTAGTGCATACACATCACCTGTGAATTTAAGTTCCTTTAAATAATCTAAAAAATCGTCTTTAAAAACTTTTAGTGTGTGAAGAAAGTCAATGTCATTGTCTGTGAATTTGAAATTTTCCAAAAACGTAAGCACGTCTTCAAGACCACATGCAATCAAAAAATTCCTGTTTTTAGGAAGTTTCCTTACAAAGGTACTAAATACAGCCTCTTTCTCATAGCCTTCTAAAAAATATGCCTGAGCCATGGTAAGCTCATATAGATCAACAAAAAGTGGTCCTATCCCTCTCATTTAATTTCCCCTTATTAGTTACACATAAATCAACTCTTTTATATTATTTCTATTCCTAACTCTTTCATCTGATTTAATGCCTGTTCCCCAGATCTTTTTGAAACAGGTCTTGTTCCCTGTTTTAAGACATAAGTTTTAAAACCCAATTTAACGGAATCTACAGCTGTTTCCTTGACACACACATCTAAGGCAAGCCCTGCAACAAAGACCCTTTTTATTTTGAGTTTTTTAAAAAGATCCCCTAATCCTGTGTCATCAAACGCAGAATATTGATCTTTATCAAACCTTGTGCCTTTTGATACAATCTCAGCATTATCTGGTATATTTAAATCTGGATGAAATCTTGCCCCTTCTGTATCCTGGATACAGTGAACTGGCCATTTACCGCCATTTTCCTTAAAACTTGGATGAAGCCTTGGATGAAAATCCCTGGATAAAAAGACTGGTATACCTACAGCACTTGCTTTTTTAATAATGGGATTTAAAAAAGGGATGATCTCATCTCCTTTTTCTATGGGCAAATTCCCCCCTGGGCAAAAATCATTCTGTATATCAACTAAAAGCAGGACATCTCCTTCTGTAAATTCCATGTTCATGGCAAGCCTCCTGCTCTGTTTTTCATAACTATTTATCGGGATGGTGGGATTCGAACCCACGACCTTGGCGTCCCGAACGCCACGCTCTGCCAGACTGAGCCACATCCCGTTGAATCAAAAATAGGTCAATCTAATCCAAAATTCAAGAAATAACTAATAAACTAGATTTTTTATCTCTTATCAATAAACTTTAAGATCTTATCAATGTCCATACTCCTTCTCATAACATCTGCCAGCATATTTAGACCATCTTCCACGTCATACCTTGCCTGGACATCTTTTAAGGCCTTAAGCCCCTTTTTTCTTCTAAGCTCATCAATAAAAAACCTTCTAAATCTATCATCGTCAAAGATTCCATGCAAATAACTTCCCCAGATCCTCAAATCTTTTGTACCATACCCTATAATATCACCTCGCCTATTGGCAACCACAGAAATACAACCCTGATGATCCAACACATCAGTTTTACCATGATGGATTTCATATCCTCTTATATTCATATTTGTGGGTAAAAATATGGCTTCAGTTTGAATTAAGGTCTTTTGTTTTTCTATTGTTGTAACTAGTGGCAAAAGAGCTAAACCTTCTATATTTGTTTCCTGGGATTCTATGTTATAGGGATCAGAAATTACTTTACCTAATATCTGAAAACCACCACAGATTCCTATTATATGAGTCTTTTTATTTAATGCTATATTTTTAAGTAAACTTGCAATAGATGACTTTATTAAATATCTATTATCATTAATTACATTTTTGCTTCCAGGAATTATAATTGCATCAAATTGTTCTTTTAAAAGGTCTTCTTTGTTTTTTATAATCTTGACATATACATCTGGCTCTATTAAAAAAGGATCTATATCAGTAAAATTTGAAATATGGGGAAGATCAATACATGCAATTTTTACATCACAATTTGATCTATTTTTTAACTTATCCCATCCAAATTTAAAAGAAACAGAATCTTCTTCTGGTAGTCTTAAGTTCTTAATATAAGGCACAATCCCTAATACAGGTCTGCCAGTGGATTTTTGTATAAATGAAATTGCAGAATCAAGGAGTGTTGCATTGCCTCTAAATTTGTTAATAACAAACCCCTTTATTAACTCCTTTTCCCATTTATTAAGAAGATAGTATGTTCCAAAGAACGAAGCAAAAACACCTCCTCTATCAATATCTCCTACTAAAAGGGTAGCAGCATTGGCATAATAGGCCATTTCCATATTTGTTATATCAGATGATTTTAGATTTATCTCTGCAGGACTACCAGCACCTTCTAAGACTATTACATCATATTCAGAGGCCAGTGCGTCATACGCCTCTCTAACAGTGGTAATTAGCTCTTTTTTAAACTCATAGTATGATAACACATCCATATTTCCCACAGGCTTTCCAAGAACTATGACTTGTGATCCAGTGTCTGAAGATGGCTTTAATAACACTGGATTCATCCTCACATCTGGCTCTAACCTGCATGCCTGGGCTTGAAGCACCTGCGCCCTTCCCATCTCTCCTCCATCCCTTGTAACAAAGGAATTAAGGGACATGTTCTGGGCCTTAAATGGTGCAACCCTGTAACCCTGTTCAAGAAGTATTCTACAAAGTCCAGCAGCCAAAATACTTTTCCCTGCATTGGAACTTGTCCCCACAAACATGATTGCAGGGGTATTTAATTTACTTCTGATCCTTGCTCTAGGTTTTACCTGTTTTACTCTCTTTCCCTTTATAATTTCCTGTAAGCACTCTACAAGATAATTATTTTCTTCTTCTTTTTTTATTGCCAATCTAAAAAATTTCTTATCTAGCCCTCTATAATTTGAACAATCTCTAATTAAGATCTTTTTTTTCAAAAGTTCATTTTTTATATAATCTACATCCCATTTATCTGTTAAAATCTTTACTAATAAAAAATTTGCACATGAATCATATACCTTTATCTCATCAATTTCTTTCAATTTTTTAACAAAATTATTTCGTTGCTTTTTTATAAATTCAACAGTTCTAAACTTATAGTCATTATCTTCAAATATCTTTGGTCCAATATTTTGAGCTATTATATTAACTGACCATGGACACATTACCTCTTTAAATCTCTTAATGATTTCCTTATTTGCAATTCCTAATCCTAGACGCAATCCAGGTACTGCATAAAATTTAGTCAAAGATAAAAGCACTATAACATTTTTAGGCCTGTTTAAATAAAGATGATCCAAATCTTCTACAAAGTCAGCAAATGCCTCATCAATTATAAAAAAGCAATCAGGGTACCTTGTTGCAAGCTCTCTAATCAAATCTGGATCTGTTATTTTGCCTGTGGGATTGTTTGGCTGTCCTAAAAATACAGTGGAAGGTGTTTTAAGATAATTCTTTAATTGTTCTATTGATTTGATTAAAAAGTCATCTTCTTCTTTTAGATAAAAAAATTCTGTATATATGTTATTAATTTTACATACTTTCTCATAATCCACATAAGAAGGCACAAAGATGAGTGCCCTTTTAAGACCTAATATTTTTGGAATATGATATAATATTTCTGTTGAGCCATTGCCAAATACTATTTCATCTTCTGAGACTTTATAATGGAGCGATGCAGTCTTTGTTAATATTTCCATACCAGTGTCTGGATAATTTACTATATCATCAATGGATTCATAAAATGCATGTATTATACAATCTGGGGGTCCCAGGGGATTTATATTTGCTGAAAAATCTATTAATTCATAGACTGGAATATTTAGCCTTCTTGCAATAGAGTAAACATTTCCACCATGCACAAATTGTTTCACACAACATCTCCTCAATTTTATATTTATTTTGGTTTAGTTCTCCATCTATTATGCATCCAATACCATTGATCAGGATATTTATATACCATTTTTTCAACAGTTTTTGTATAAAATTCACAGACATATTTTATCTTAGTTTTCATATCCCCCTTAAGTTCATTAACATCTAATGGTTTATGGACATACATTTTATAATTTAAATTATGTATACGGACCAAAAATATGGGAAATACCAATGCCCTTGTCCTAATTGCCATTAAAGCTGGTCCAAAATTAACAGCAGCAATTTCTCTCAAAAAGGGTAAAAAAACTGCCTTTCTTCTACCACAATTATGATCCACTAAAAAGGCACATATGCCACCTTTTTTTAAACAAGATGATATCTTTAATGCTGAATTATCCCTTGGAAGGATCTCATGTATATAATTTGATCTAAGTCTTTTAACAATGTCATTAATAACATCATCATCTGGTTCTCTTATAACTATTTGAGTAGGTTTTTTATTGTAAAAAAATACAGCCATTAAGCCAGATAAAAGCTCCCATGCACCTAAATGGGCTGTTACAGCAACAACTGGTCTTGATGTATTCCTGATTTGTTCAAGTATTTCTCTATTTTCAATAGACACATATTTGTGTAAAAAGCGAAAATCCACTTTGAGATTATAAAATATCTCTACAAAAGACCTTCCTGTATTCAAAAAATTCCTAAATGCAAGTTGTCTAGCCTCTTTTTCAGTCTTATTTAAATGCATTTTTATGTTTTTAATTGCCAGTGTTCTCCTAGATGGGACAAAGTACCAAATAAGCAGCCCCACAAATTTTCCTAGTTTTGATATTTGGGATAGATCCAGTCTTTTTAACAAAAAAGTAATTATTTCCAAAAAGATAGATTTAAACATTTTTTAGCTCTGATAGAATTATATTCAATGTCTTTTGTAAACCCCCTCTATTTCTTTCTGCAATCTCTTTAGCTGCCTTTGCCATGGTATCCCTTTTTTTTCTATTTGATAATAAATCCAAAATTGTATCTTGTAGCTCCTTTTTACTTTTCACTATTTTTAAACCGCCTTTATCTGCTAGCATTGTGGCTATTTCCTGAAAATTAAAAACATTGGGTCCTGAGATAATGGGAAGTTCTACTGCTGCTGGCTCTAAAAAATTATGCCCTCCAACTTTAACAAAAGATCCTCCCACAAAGGCAATATCTCCCATGGCATAATACATCATCATCTCTCCCATAGAATCTCCCAAATAGACTTGGATCTCTTTTTTAAAAGGCAATAGAGAATCAGACCTTTTGTGTACAGTAAGTCCATAGGATTTGATGAGATTATACACAGATAAAAAGCGTTCAGGATGCCTTGGCACAAGTAGTAATACAAGATTTTCTTTAGTTTTTATAAGCTGACTATAAACATCAAGTAAAATTTTTTCTTCACCTTCATGTGTGGATGCACCCACAATTATCCTTTTTCCTTTAAATGCCTCATGCTTTACTTTTCCTCCCTTTTCAACCAAATCTTTGTTTATGGGGACGTCAAATTTGATGTTTCCTGTAATAATAACTTGTTCTTCTCTTGCACCTAATCTTAAAAATCTGGTTTTATATTCCTGATTTTGTACCAAGATATATTTGCACCTGCTCAATACATCTTTGATAAATCTTTTTACCTTTAAATAATTTTTAAAAGATCTTGGAGAGATCCTTCCATTTATTACAAAAATAGGGATGTTTTTCTCACTTAATTCAAAAAAGATGGAGGGCCAGAGTTCTGTTTCTGTTACAATAAACCCTATGGGATTTATGTGGGTTATAAATTTCTTTACAAAAAAAGGTACATCATAAGGCAAATAGGTGTGATAAACTTTGTTTTTTAAGGCTTTTTCTACTAATCGGGAACCAGTTGGGGTGGTGGTAGTTACAACTATTGGAATTTCTGGAAAATATTCCTTTAATCCCTTGATTACAGGTATAGTTGTCATAACCTCACCAACTGACACTGCATGTATCCAGAGGGAACGATCTAGATGCTCAAATTTTACCACCCCAAAACGCTCAGCTATCCTTTGCCTGTATTGAGGCAGTTTCATCCCTTTGTATAAAATCCTCACTAAGGCAAAGGGAATTGCTCCATAACTGAGAATCCTGTATAATTTATACATGTTTTATCCCTTGCTTAAGAATACGCTTTTGTTGCAAATAAGTGATTTAGAAGCTGGGGTCAAGATTACTCTTTAGTGATATTTTCGGATTTGATTTGTATAAAGAAAAATACTTGCCTTAAAAACCCTTAGGGGATATTAATTTTACTGATTTTATAAACAAAAAGATAGAAAAAGGCCATGATAATATATGCACTGCCTAAAGAACCAATATTCCCAGATCCTGCTATAGATGATGTTGGGGATATAGTTGCAATTGGTGGAGATTTGAGTGTTGATAGACTTATTGTGGCATATAAAAATGGTATATTTCCATGGTATGATGAACATTCTCCTATTTTGTGGTGGTCCCCAGATCCACGCCTTACCTTGTTTCCAGATAAACTCCATGTCTCAAGGAGATTAAAAAGGACCCTAAAACAGCAAAAATTTAAAGTAACTGTGAATTTCTGTTTTGAAAAGGTAATAAATCTATGTAGTTGTGTAACAAGACCTAACAGTGAAGGTACATGGCTACTACCTGAAATGATAGAGGCATATACAAATCTCCACAAAATTGGTTATGCACATTCTATTGAGACGTGGTTTAATGGAGAGCTTGCTGGTGGTTTATATGGCGTGTCTATTGGAAAGGTCTTTTTTGGAGAATCCATGTTCCACCTTGTGTCAGATGCTTCTAAGGTTGCCCTTGTGTGGCTTGTTTTATTGCTAAAAAGGGCAGGATTCCATATGATAGATTGTCAGCAAGTAACAAATCACTTACTGAGATTTGGTGCCCAAATTATACCTAGAAAAGAATTTCTAAAAAGATTAAAAACAGCAATCTGGGAAATACCTCCAGATGATCTATGGATACCAAGGGAGTTGTCAAGTAAGTCAACTTGGCTTAAGGAGCTCTAAAATTGCATCCTTTAATTTTTCAAGAGAATAGGGTTTTTGGATAAGTTTAATGTTTTCTTTATGCAAATCTTTTAATTCTGCTATAGAATCTTTTGAATATCCACTGGATATAATAACTTTTTGCTTGGGATCTATTTGAAATATCCTTTTTAGCACTTCTGTACCAGAAAGCCCTGGTAGATTTATATCTAGTACTACTACATCTATGCCTTTGTGTTCATTTTCATACATCTCAATAGCAAGGGTTCCACTACTAGCACTTATCACATTAAATCCAATTTCTTGTAAAAAGGTAGTTGTCATCTCAAGTATCATCTCTTCATCTTCAACAAGGAATACCTTAATAATTTCTGTAGATATATCTTTTTCTTTTTTGTTTAATTTATCTTTGTTGGAACTATCTTTCTTTTCTCCAGTTGATACAGTAGGAAAATATATTTTAAACGTAGTACCCTTACCAACCTCAGAATCACAAAAAATATATCCATTGTGATTATCTATTACCTTTTTAACTATAGACATACCAAGACCTGTTCCTTTTATCGGACCTTTTGTTGTAAAAAAGGGATCAAAAATTTTAGATTTTGTATCTGCATCCATTCCACATCCAGTATCTTCAATTTCAACTACCACATATTCACCTGTAAACATGTCATTGTTTTCGTATATATATTCCATTGTACTTTTTATATAAATTGTTCCGCTATTTTTTGATTCCATTGCATCCATTGCATTTTGAATAAGATTCATAATCATCTGTTGAATTCCTGTATAATCTCCGAGTATATTTTTTATATCTTCTTTTAAGTGTAATTCTAGATTGATATTTTTGGGTAATATTGAACTAAATAACCCTGACACATCTTTTATTACATTATTAATATCTATACTACTAAATTTTTCCTCCTTGGTCTTTCCATATGTTAAGAGTTCCTTAACAATCTTAGCTCCCCTTTGTACCAAGTTTTCCAGATTGGCATATGCCCTTTTTCCCCTTTCACTTAAAACTTCTTTACCTAGCAGAAAAAGATTTCCAGATATTCCCTGCAATATATTATTGAAATCATGGGCAATACCACTGGCCATAAGTCCTATGCCTTCCAATCGCTGAGCCCTTTTTAATTGTTCTTCCAATTGCAAATTTAATTTCTGAATTTCTTTTATAGGACCAAGGTTCATAAATGATATCACGTAAAATTCTTTAGATTGGACGTTGGCTACATTACATAAAAGATCTAAAGTCTCATTCATTTCATTTTTTGCTTTTATCTCAAAAGGTGGCAATGAATGTTGTTTGATGTGTGGTAAAGTTAAGACACTATTTTTTAATACCTTAGCATAATGCTCATCTATAAAATCTTGCAAATTTCTCTTGGAGATTAAAAGATCTCTATTTATTTTAAAAAGCTCTTCAAATGTCTTATTAACATCTATTATGTTAAAGTCTTTATCAATTATAGCAGCAGCTGAAGGACCCAGCTCAAAGATTGTCCTATAGTACTCTCTATTTTTTTCTATCTCCTTGTAAAGTCTCTTTTTTTCAGTAACATCCCTGACAATTCCAGAAAAACCCCTGGGATTTCCTTGTTCATCTCTTATTAGTCTAACAGACATCTCAATATTCTTTAGATTACCCTTTTGTGTGTATATATCAAAATCTTCCATTTGAATTGACTGGCCTGTTAAATACACCTTATGAAAGACCTTAAACAACTTTTGTGCACTTTCAGGCGGGGTAAAGGATTTGTAATGGATAGATTGAAGATGTCCTAACTCATTTGCCTCGAAAATCTTTAACAAAGCCCTGTTCCAAAAAACCAACTTGCCCTTTAGATCTGTCTCAAAATATCCTTCCTCCATATTCTCTAAAATTTCTCTATATTTACTTTCACTTTTTTTTAGTTCTTCTTCTAAAGCCATTTTATTTGTAATATCCACAATAGAAATAATTCCTGCAGGCCTTCCCAACAAAGTTGTATAGCCTCCACTCAAATACACCCATCTAATATTTCCATCTTTTCTAATAATCTTAAAAGAATAAGGGGGAATCTCTTCCCCCTTTTGGCGTCTAAGACCCCTTTGTTTAACCATTTCTCTATGATCTGGATGCACTATATCCCAAAATTTTAACTTATAAAACTCTTCTAAAGGATAACCAGTTATCTCTTCCACAGCAGGATTTGCATATACCCATTTATTTTCTTGATGTACTAAAATGCCAATTTTTGTTGATTTTGTTAATGCAGTAAATAACTCTGCTCTATCTTCTAACGACACTGGTGTCTGATCTATCTCTCCTATTGATTTCATTGTTAATAGGATACAATTAATTTCTTTGTCTATGTCTAAAGGAGATATGATTATCTCTAATTTAATGTCATTTTTGCAGATAGTGGCCAAAGAAATTACATAAACTACTTCTCTCTTAATATCTTGAATATCTTCTGGGCAGTGAGATACTACAAAATTAACTACTTCATTTATATCCTTTTTCCCACCACAAGACTTTAAAATATTTTCTACATAATCATTTTTGTAAATTATAACACCATCTTTTAAAATTATAATACCAATATTCATATAATTAAATTGTCTTCTTAAAGATTGTATAATTCATCTCCAGATAGTACTTTAATACCTGCCTTGGTCAATATCTCTATTGCTTGATCAGTTCTATCAAAACGAAATATCAGCACTGCATTTTTACTAGATTGTTGAACAAATGCATACATATATTCTACATTTATCTGTTCTTCTCCAAGTACCTTTAATACATTATGGAGCCCACCTGGTTCGTCTTTTACTTCCACAGCAACAACAGTTGTCCTTCCAACAGTAAACCCATGTTGTTTCAATGTTTGTTTGGCCTTTTCTGTGTCTGATACAATCAACCTCAAAATTCCAAAGTCTGATGTGTCAGCCAGTGACAATGCTCTTATGTTTATCCCAGCATCAGCAAGTGCCTTTGTTACATCACATAGTCTTCCAGCCCTATTTTCTAAAAACACAGAAAGCTGTTCTAATTTCATGACTATTCCTCCATTATTGTTTTTTGTCTCTAAGATCAATTATCCTCTTAGCCTTACCTTCTGATCTTACAATGGATTTTGGTTCAACTAATCTCACCTTTGTTGTAACTCCTAAAAATTCTTTAATATTCTTTTGTATCTTTTTTTCTAACATCTGAAGACTTTTTATCTTGTCTGAAAAGATCCGTTCATCCACCTCTACTTGGACCTCTAAGGTATCCATGGAATCTTCCCTTCTTAAAATCAGCTGATAATGAGGGCTAAGTCCTTCTGTTTCAAGAAGTATTGCCTCAATCTGGGATGGAAATACATTTACTCCCCTAATAATCAACATATCATCAGAGCGTCCAAGCACCTTGTTCATTTTGATATGTGTCCTTCCACATTTGCAGGGCACAGGATTTAATGATGTTAAATCTCTAGTGCGGTATCTAATTAATGGCTGTGCCTCTTTTGTTATAGTAGTTATTACCAATTCTCCTTTTTCTCCATATGGCAATGGTTCTAAGGTCTCAGGATCAATTATCTCTACCAAAAAGTGATCTTCCCAAATATGAAGTCCATTTTGTGCTTCTCTACACTCTATGGCAACACCAGGACCCATGACCTCGGATAATCCATAGATATCTAAAGCCTTAAGATTGAGTTTGGCCTCAATTTCCCTTCTCATCTCCTCTGTCCATGGCTCTGCACCAAATATTCCTGTATGGAGTGATAAGTCTTTAAAATCAACACCTGCTTCCTGGGCTACATCGTAAAGATGTAAAGCATAGGAAGGGGTACAGCAAATAACTGTTGCCTTAAAATCATTTAAAAGCATAATCTGTCTTTTTGTACCACCACCAGATACAGGGACAATGGTTGCTCCCAGTTTTTCAGCACCATAGTGAGTGCCAAGACCACCAGTAAAAAGTCCATAACCATAGGCATTGTGTATAATGTCCCTTCTCGTTACACCTGCAGCCATTAAAGAGCGTGCCATAAGCTCTGCCCAGTTGTTTACATCCCTTTGAGTATATCCCACTACTGTGCTCTTTCCAGTTGTACCAGAAGATGCATGGATCCTCACAACATTTTCCTTTGGCACTGAAAAGAGCCCAAAGGGATAATTATTTCTTAAATCCTGCTTTTCAGTAAAAGGTAGGTACTTGACATCAGACAAAGATCTTATATGCTCTGGTCTAACACCAAGTTCGTCAAATTTTTTTCTATAAAAAGGCACATTATAATAAACCTTTTCAACCACATCCTTCAGCCTCTTAAGCTGGAGTGCCTCAAGCTCTTCTCTAGGTAAGGTTTCTTTTTCTACATCATACATCATATTTTCGCCTCCTAAAAAGATTTTTTGACTAATGGACAGAAAGAGATTAATGTCTGTTTAACTGTTTAGCTTAAAATATTTTTGTGTGTCAATAGAACTATGGTATTGAGGTCAATTTTGACTATGAATAAATTAACTAATAAGTCAATAAAAATAATTTAATGGAGGAAGCAGTCAAAACATGTTAGCTCAAACTATACAAACAAATGAACTCCTTATTGAAAAGATAGAGACAATTGCAAAATGGTTAGCAGAGAAAAAGGCAAAACACATAGTGGCCTTAGATATTAGAGAATTTGGATCTATCACAGATGTGTTAATGATAGCATCAGGTGTTAACATTAGACACAATCAAGCACTTGCTGACTGGATTTTAGAAAAGATTTCAGAGAAAAGATGGGAATATTTAGGCATGGAAGGGTACAAGGTGGGAAATTGGATTTTAATTGATTTAAACGAGATAATTGTGCACATCTTTTTAGAAGAAACCAGGGAATTTTATAATATTGAAGGCCTTTGGAGAAAGGCAAAAGAGATAGACCTTAACTTAGGAGATATAAATAATGACAATGGTTAAGCCTACTATTTTACTAATTTTAGATGGATGGGGACTGGGAGAAAAAGATCCTAAAAAAAATGCTGTTTACAAAGCCAACACACCACACTTAGATTATCTTCTTGATAATTTTCCATGGAGCAAATTGATTTGTTGTGGTGAAGAGGTTGGGCTACCTAAAGGCCAGATGGGAAACTCAGAAGTGGGACATTTAAATATTGGAGCAGGTAGGATTGTATATCAAGACATTGTTCGGATTGATAAATCTATTGAAGATGGTTCTTTTTTTGAAAATAAGACATTAAATAAGCTTATATCAAAGGTAAAAGAAAATAACTCAACACTTCATCTTATGGGGCTTTTATCTGACGGAGGGGTTCATAGTCATGAAAATCATGTCTATGCCCTGTTAGAGCTAGCAAAAAGATCTGGTTTAAAAGAGGTGGTTATACACTGTTTTTTAGATGGAAGGGATACACCTCCAACATCTGGAGCTGGTTATTTAGAAAAACTTCAAAATAAAACGAAAGAGATTGGGGTAGGAAGGATAGGTTCAGTTGTAGGAAGATATTATGCAATGGACAGGGACAAAAGGTGGGATAGGACAAAGATCGCCTATGATATGTTCACAAAAGGTGAGGGAGAAAAGATAAAAGACCCAGTGGAAGCAGTAAGTTTAGCATACAAACAAGGAGAAACAGATGAATTTATAAAGCCTAGAGTTGTGGTTGATTCAAAGGGTGAGCCTGTTGGGCTTATCAAAGATAAAGATGGGATATTTTTCTTTAATTTTAGGGCTGATAGGGCAAGACAGTTAGTTTTAAGTTTATTTAAAGAAGATTTTAAAGAATTTAAAAGAGATATATGGCCAGATCTATGTATGATTGCCACAATGACACAATATGAAAAGGATTTTCCCATAGAGGTTGCCTTTCCACCTGTATCTCTAAAAAATATCTTTGGAGAAGTATGTTCAAAGATGGGACTAAAACAATTAAGGATTGCAGAAACAGAAAAATATGCCCATGTGACATATTTTTTTAATGGTGGAAAAGAGGAGCCCTTTGAGGGAGAAGACAGGGTATTGATTCCTTCTCCAAAAGATGTTGCAACCTATGATCAAAAGCCTGAAATGAGCGTGTTTGAGATTACTGGGGAGTTAAAAAAGAGGTGGTTATCCAATCAATATGATATTGTCATCTGTAATTTTGCCAATCTTGACATGGTTGGTCATACAGGCAATTTTGAGGCAGCAGTGAAGGCGTGTGAAGCTGTGGATAGATGTGTTGGACAAGTCATAAAGATGGTGGATCTTAGAGGTGGAAGACTCTTTGTTACAGCAGATCATGGAAATGCTGATGAAATGATTGATGAAAATGGAAATGTCCACACTGCTCATAGCAAAAACCCTGTTGCTTTTGTATGGTATGAAGAAAATGGCAAAATACCTTCTTTGAAAAAAATGGGCAAATTAGGAGACATAGCTCCAACAATCTTGTCTTCATGGGGTGTTGAAATCCCAAAAGAAATGACAGGTGATGTGTTAATAAAATAGTTAAGTTAGGTGACATTATATGAAGACCCAAAAGCCCCTTGAACCAGTTAAACCAGAGGGAATGGAGATCATTCTCTATTATCCATGTCCTTTTTGTGAGAGAAGGGTACCAATCATTGCCCCAATAGAACCTATTATGGTGAGGTGTGATGCATGCGGCAGGCAGTTTCCTGTTGCACCTGCTGATGACAAAAGCATTAGATTTATAAAAGTTATTCTAGATTTTGGAAGGGCAGCGATTTCTCCTGATTTTATATAAACATGGAGGCTTCACCTTAGGATGTTAGGTAAAAGTGTCTTGGACTTAATTGGGAACACCCCTTTAGTTGAAATAAATAGACTAAATCCAAATCCAAAAGTAAAAATTTATGCAAAATTGGAATATTTTAACCCTGGAGGTTCAATAAAAGACAGGGTGGCCTTGGCAATGATTGAGAGGGCAGAAAGGCTTGGAGAAATCACTGAAGACAAAATAATTATAGAGGCCACTTCTGGAAATACAGGGATCGGCCTTGCCATGGTGTGTGCTGTTAAAGGCTATAAACTCATGTTACTTATGCCTGAATCAGCATCAGAAGAAAGAAAAAGGATTTTGAGGGCATATGGTGCAGAGCTATATTTGACCCCTGGGCATCTTGCCACTGACGGTGCAATAGAAGAGGCATATAGACTAGCAAGGGAAGAGCCCCATAAATATGTGTTAATGGATCAATTCAATAATCCAGCGTCTATTGATGCCCATTATCATGGGACAGGAGTTGAGATATGGGAACAAACACAAGGCAAGGTAACCCATGTTGTAGCAGCCCTGGGTACATCTGGCACTGCAATGGGCATCTCTAAAAGATTAAAGGAATTAAATCCTGAGATACAGGTGATTGGAGTAGAGCCTTATGTTGGCCATTCAATTCAGGGCTTAAAAAATATGCAGGCCTCATACCCACCAGGTATCTTTGAAAGACACAGGCTGGATAAGATAATAAATGTAGATGATGACACGGCCTTTGAACTTGCCAGAGAACTTGCCAAAAAAGAAGGCATATTTGTGGGGATGAGCTCAGGTGCAGCATTTGCAGGGGCCTTAAATGTGGCTAAAGAAATAGAAGAAGGTGTTATAGTTGTTATTTTTCCTGATGGTGGAGATAGATATCTATCTACTTCCCTTTTTGTGCCACCTAAAAAGCAAGGCATAAAGCTATATAATTTGATAAACAAAAAAAAAGAATTACTCACCTTTGAAGATGAGATGAACCTTTTTACCTTTGGACCATCTGCTGATTCTCCATTAGATATTGAATCTTTTAGAAGGATTTTGATTCTGGACTTTATTGCAAACTACTTAAAGACAAAAGAAATAGATGTAAAATCTCTTGTTGGAGTTGCAGATCTTGATGATCAGGCGGTATGCAAAGCAGATCAACTGGAAATGACGCTTGAGCAATTTTCAGATCATTTTATTGAGTTCTTAAATAACTATGGTAGGAAATTGTTGCTGAATGATGTTGAATTTAAACCTGCTTCCAAGCAACAATCTCTGATGCTCAAGATTACGCAAAATATATTAGACAAAGGGCGGGGTTATGAAAAATTGAGGTCAGTTTATTTTGATGTCACCAAAGATAAAGATTATGGGACCATGACAGGAACTGATTTTGATAAATTGATAGTGGGCAAAACCGTGGAACTAGATACTTATGCCAAAGACAATCCAAGAGATTTTACTCTTCTCAAAAGGGCTACTTTAAAGGATTTAAAAAAAGGGGATTTTATTAAGACCAGATGGGGAAATGTGAGGCCAAGCTGGTATCTGCAAATGGGGGCATCAATTGGCACTGATTTAAAAAAAATAGATCTTGTTTTAGGAGGGATGAATCACTTTTTTCCACATTTAGAAAACCTAAAGGCAATATGGAAGTATGGTCTAAATATTACTCCCAAAAGATGGGCAGTAGTAGGGGCTCCCCATGCAGATGAGCCTGAACTCTTAAAAATAGATGAACTGGTAAAATTAGTTACGCCTCAAGCACTGAGGATGTTTCTTTTGTCTCAATCATATCATAAACCCCTTAATATCACTAAACAAAATTTGCTTATGTGGCAAAAAAACCAAGATAGAGTTCAGCAGTGTGCAATAAATGTGAAATCTATAAAGGATGAAGTGGGCAGTGTGAGACCTGAGTTGAATCAGATATTGTATGATCTAAAAAGGAGATTTTATCAGGCTATAGAAGATGATCTAAAGATATATAAGTTCTGGCCATCTCTATTTGATTTTTGCAAAAAGATAAACCTTTGGTTTTTCAAAAAAGAGTTGACACCAAAAGAGGCAAAACTAATCTGGGATAAACTAAAAGATGTGGAAGGTATTTTAAAGATTATTGATCATGAAAAACTCCCAGTGTCAACAAAAGGGCTGGATCCACATATCAAAGATTTGCTTGACAAAAGGATGCAAGCAAAGAACAAAAGAGATTTTAAACAGGCTGATGAACTGAGGTCCAGGATTAGAGAATCAGGTTATATTGTTGAAGATACACCTTATGGTCAAAGGGTATTTAAAATAAAAAATTTAGATCTTGATCCTGGGATCAACTATCATATAAAGAAGATCTGACAAAAACGTACCCACCAATACCAAGATCGCAGAGATAAAATTAAGGGTCAATATAACAGGATAGTCCCTTGCCAAGATTGCTTGATAGGCCATAAGCCCAATGCCTGGCCAGGAAAAAATAGATTCTATTATGACAGACCCTCCAATTAACCCAGGGATCACCAAACCAAACATTGTAATAAATGGAAGAAGTGCATTTTTTAGGGCGTGTTTATAAATTACCTCGTCTTCAGAAAGCCCCTTTGCCCTGGCAGTCCTAATATAATCTGCATCCTGGACTTCAAGCATCTGATTTCTCACATATCTAGATAAGATTGCAACCCCACCACTTGCAGACAAAAATGAAGGGATTACCAAGTGCCATATCCTATCCATAATAAGGTGTAGCTGACTCTGAGACTGGATACCAAAGGTCTTCATGCCAATTACTGGTACGTGCAGGTAATTGACCACAAAGATTATGATTACATATGCAAAGAAAAATCCTGGTATTGATATAAGGGTGTATGCAAAAAATGTAGTGGTCTTGTCAAATACAGATCCCCTTGATATGGCACTTTTGATGCCAATGGGAAAGGATATTGTCCACGTCAATATGGTTCCAATCAAAAACAGAGGAAAACTATTTAAAAACCTCTCCCATATCTTTTTCAAAACAGGTGTGTTGTCCTGCCAAGAAACACTTTTACCAGTGATCAAATCTTTATAAAAAAGATAATATTGAACATAAAGGGGTTTATCCAAATGAAAGTGTTCTTGAAATCTTTTGAGAAGCTCTGGTGTAAATTTTGGATTCATTGGATCTATTTGAGATGGCTTACCAGGGGCAAGATAAATAATCAAAAAGGATATCACAGATATAAAAAAAAGTGTGATAGATTTTTGCACTAGGTTTCTCAATATAAATTCTAGCATAAAAACTTAAACCAATTTTAGACCATTTTTAAGTGGTTTGTGGTAAGCAGCAAGTACTACAGACCCATTATCCTACTTAAAACCTGTAACTAAACACTTTAAAAAAATTTTTCCTAAAAGTTTTTCTATATTTAATTTTCAAAATAGATCCTTTTTGGAAGTTTGATCCATTTATTAAAATAGTATGAAAAATCTCCTGTTTTTGTGGGAGTTATCTTTTTATAAATTCTATTTCCATATTCATCTTTTTCCATAATTACGATTCTACTATCCAGGGCAACAGTCCATTTTCTCACAAATAAAAATGTATATGGACATTGATCTGCTATTAGTTGATGTAGTTTATGGCAATATTCTATTTGTTTTGCTTTATCATATTCCATTCTAATCTTTTCTATAAGTTCATCTGCTTTTTTATTTTTAAAACCAATAAAGTTTAATTGATATGGATTGGTCTGAGAAGAATGCCAGATTTGAAAAAGATCTGGCTCAATAGACATAACCCAACCCAATATCACAGCATCAAAATCTAATTTATTGATCCTTTCTTGAATAAATACAGACCACTCTACCACATCAGTGGACACATCAACTCCAATCTTTTTCCATGCATCTTGAACAATAGCCAATATTGCACGCCTTATCTCATTTCCTGAGTTTGTTATTAAGGTAAATTGCAACTTTTTCCCATTTTTATAAAGCCAGCCATCTTTTCTTTTTTTCCAACCAGCTTCTTGTAAAAGACAAAGTGCACCTTCTGGATCATATGGAATGGGTTTTACATTTTTATTATAGTATGGGGTCTGTTTCACAAATGGACCTGTTATCCTCTCTCCTTGATTATAAAGCACATATTTAATGATCTTATCTACATCTATTGCCATGGAAAGTGCCCGCCTTACACGAACATCTTTAAAAATATCACGCCTCAAATTATATCCAATATAAGTATAACCAAAGGAAGTTCCAGAAAACACTTGAAATTTATCATTGTTTTGAAATCTCTCCACCTCATGGGGTTGTGGAGAATAGATGTCCAATGTTCCTGACAAAAATTCCATCTCTTCAGTGAGCTTATCTGGGATAATTCTGAAAATATACTTTTTGTAATTTGGTGGACCTTCCCAATATTGTTCAAATCTCTCCAAGATAATATATTCTCCAGATTTCCATTTTTTAAATTTAAAAGGACCAGAACCTATTGGATGTCTGTTAAAAGATGAATCTCTTATTGTAAATTTATCAGGATCCATGCCCCTAGATTTTGCCTCTTTTTTAAGGGCATCTTTGTTTAATAGATGTTCAGGTAAAATCCCTATTGACCAGGCAGAGAGTGCTGGAGAATAGAGTCTTTTATATGTGATCTTCACAGTATAAGGATCAATAACTTCTACCTTTTTTACAGGCTCAAAATCAGAGATCCTTGGAGATAAATTTTTGGGATCCATGATTGCTTCATATGTAAATTTTACATCTTTTGCAGTTAATTTGACTCCATCATGAAATAGGACATTGTGTCTTAAATAAAACAAAATTACAGGATTTTCTTCACAAACTGGTAATACTTTTTTCCCTAACTCATTTATATTTATGTTTTTTTCTGATACAGAAATATATTTTTTATAATCTACAAAGCTACAAAAATCCTTTTTTGACCTATTTTTTAATATAGCAAAAAATTCAGGAACCACTTTATTCATCACAATCTTTATTTTTTTATTGGGATAGATCTTAACATTTATCTTTTTCCCATTGTGATTTATAGAAATCTCTTTACCCTTTTCTTGTGTCACATCAAATGAAGTTACAGATTTCATATTGCTCACAATAGATTTTATTTCTTCTATGTCCTCATCTTTTTTTGGCAAAATATAGATCTCTTCATAGATCTTCCATTTTTTTGCAATCCTTCCCCTGAAATTTAAGTTCTCATCCCTATCTATTAATCCTTCAAAGACCTTTGATTCTATTTCAGCTGAAGCAGAATCAGCAGATAATATTGGATTTAATATGGAGGCATCACCAGTGGAACCACTAATAAACTCTTCTAACCTTTGTTTATTACCCCTGGTTTGTTCTTCATATGTTGGAATCCAGAAGTAAGATTGGATCAAAAAAAGTATGGTTAGTAGAGGTAGCAGGGTTAATATCCTTTTTATCCACATTGGAAATCCTTAAACTCTTATTTATGTTGAGTTAAATCTTTATTAAAAAAAACATCCCTTGACAAGTAATTCACTACTTTTATTTTTTAAATAGCATAACTATTTTTTAATCTTAAGCTTTGGAGGGCAGAGATGACACAAACAGAAAGATTTGAGTTTCAGGCAGAGACCAAAAAGCTTTTGGATATTATTATCAATTCCATATATACAAACAAAGAGATCTTTTTAAGGGAGCTTATATCCAATGCATCAGACGCATTGGACAAAGTAAGGTTTCTGCTCACTCAAGGAAAGGATGTCTATCAGAAGGACCTTCCTTTAGAGATCAAGATCTTTTTAGATAACAAAAACAAGACCCTTACCATTGAAGATAGTGGCATTGGAATGACAAAGGAGGAGGTGGTTGAAAATCTAGGAACAATCGCAAAATCTGGTACTGAGAATTTTTTAAAAGAGATATCAAAAGAAAAAGGGGATGCAGAAAACATTATAGGCAAATTTGGCGTTGGATTTTACTCTGTTTTTATGGTTGCAAAGGAAGTGGAAGTAAAAAGTAGGTCAGCAAAACCAGATGCAAGACCAGTTTTGTGGAAATCAGACGGAATGGGGACTTATGAAGTAGCAGAGATTGAGGAAGATCTAAACAGGGGTACAAAGATCACTGTATATCTAAAAGATGATGCCACATACCTTTTAGGAAAGGAGAAGATAAAATCCATTATAAAGACACATTCAAATTTCATTGCATTTCCTATATATGTTGATGGAGAGAAAGTAAATACTATCCCAGCTCTTTGGAAAGAGCCAAAGTTTAAGATCAAAAAAGAGCAGTATGATGATTTTTATAAATTCTTGACCCATGATCCAGAACCTCCACTTGATTATGTACATATATCAGTGGATGCACCTGTGCAATTTAGCTCCATTGTTTTTATACCTCCAAAATCCACAGTTATATTTGATGCGATTTCTGATGAATATGGACTTGATTTATACGTAAACAGGGTACTGATTCAAAAGAAATATAAAGAACTTATCCCAAGATACCTTGGTTTTTTAAAAGGTGTTGTGGATAGCTCAGATCTGCCTTTAACTCTTGCAAGGGAAGGGATACAGGAAAATAGGATTATCCAAAAGATAAATTCCACCTTAACAAAACAGGTGCTTAAAAAATTAGAAGAGATTGCAGAAAAGGACAAAGAAAAATATAACACATTCTGGAGAGAACATTCAAAAGTATTTAAATTGGGTTATACAGATCTTCAAAATAGAGAAATTTTCGCAAAACTCTTAAGATTTAACTCTTCAAAATGCAAAGATGAAAAAGAACTCATATCATTAGATGATTATATTAAGAATCTAAAACAGGACCAAAATGAAATTTATTATGTATCAGGATCAGATAGAAGATCTTGTGACAACAGCCCATATATAGAAAAATTCAAAGAAAAAGACATAGAAGTTTTGTATTTGTATGAACCAATAGATGAATTTATCTTACAGGCATTGACAGAATATAATGGTAAAAAATTTGTTGCAGTGGAACATGCAGATGTATCTAAATTAGATACATCTAAAGACAAAAAAGAAGATAGTGTGGATGTATCACCATTACTTAAAAAGATAAAAGATGTCTTAAAAGATAAGATACAGGATGTGAGAACCACAGAAAGGCTCAGTCAAAGTCCAGTATGTCTGGTTAATCCAACAACAGGAATAAGTTCACAAATGCAAAAAGTTCTACAGCTTATAACCAAAGATCAATCAATACCAAAATATATCATGGAAATTAATCCAAAACACGAGATTATAAAAGAACTTGCAGAAGCTGTTTCTAAAAATAAAGGGGATGGATTTGTGGATCTCACCATTAATTATTTGTATCAAGTTGCACTCCTACAAAATGGCTTTGTGCCTGATGTCAATGAATTTGCCCAAAATTCATTTGAGATTTTGAAAAAAGCAGGTAAATACTTAATTGAAAATGCATAAAATGATGTATGGAATACAGATAAGGGAGTCCTTTTGATGAGGAACTCCCTTATTTTTTATGTATGCTATTAAAGTATTTACTAATTTTTTGTCCTATTTGCATCAATTATTTTATTTATTGAAAATCAACCCTTAAAATATTATCATTTTTTCGTGGATAAAAATTTTTTTAGATAAAGGGTTGGTCTATTGTTTATTCCCATTGATGTTAAAAGCATTTTAGATAAGCTAGATAAACACCTAACCATATCTAAGGCAAGTGAGGGAACTGTAGGGTATCTTGCCTATTATTTTCAACAATCAGGCAAAGATGTCATAGTCCTTTTCCCTGATGAGTCTTATCTAAGATCATTTTCTTCAATTTTATCCATCCTATCTCCAAGAAATTTTCCTTTTTGGGAAAACTCATACATTGAGTTTGGGCCCTATGCGCCATCAGAGAATTCCAAAAAGGCGTGGGCAGACAGATGGGCAGCACTTTTTCAGCTAAAGGAAGCAAAAGGCCCCAAGATAGTTGCGTGTACAGTTGACAACTTATTGCCATTTTGGCCACCTCAAACAATCTTGGATCACTATTACTATTTTATTTCTATAAATGATGAAATTCCTTATGAAGAATTTTTAAAAGAAATAACTGAATGGGGATATGAAAGGACAAAATTGGTTACGAATATTGGTGAGGTATCTGTGAGGGGAGATATCATAGATATATATCCACCAGGATACAACTTTCCCATTAGAATTGAACTTTTTTCTGATATTGTTGAAAGTATAAGGACATATGACCCTGTAACTCAACGATCCCAAAATAATATAAATGAGGCCATAATTCTTCCTATATCCCCAACAATATTAAATGAAAAACTTTTTTCTGATGCAGAGTCCATGTGGGAATATTTGTGGAAGATCGGAAGCTTAAGTAAAGATACAATTGCCTATTTCCAAAATTCCATATTAACTGCATCCCTAAATATACCGCCTGGTCTATTTTACAGAGAATCTGTGCCCTTTATAAGCCACATCTCAAGAGATTCTATATTCTTTCTTGTGGAACCTGAAATCCTTAGACGCTCATTGGAAGATTTGGAGGCTGAATGGAAAAATTATTTTGAAATGTTAAAACTAGATAAAGGAATTTCTATCCCTTATGATAGGGCCTTTCATACACCACAACAGGCAAAGGCTTTGTGGTTAGACAAGACCACAATCATTTTTGATTCCCTCGCCAAAGGAGGGAAAAACTCTTTAGAACTTCCAGAACAAAAATATTATTCATTTTCAGATCTTTTTTGGAAGCCAGAAGAAAAAAGACGACCTCTATCTACTTTACTGACAAATTTAGAATCTTGGAAAAAGATTAAAAATCAAACCATCTTGGCCTTTAGGAGTCAAAATTCAAGAAAAAAGTTTTTAAAATTAGTAAAGGAATTAACCCAAGATTCCCTTGAGATAAAAAGAGATTTCCATCCACACAAAAAGGGAATATATGCAGTTGTATCAAATCTTAAAAATGGACTTTCACTTGATTGGAATCACCTACTTTTTTTGCCTGAAGCTATAATCCTTCCTGCTCAAGACAAAAAGATAAAAAAATCTAGAAAAGACTTTAAAGGCATTAAAGGTCTTGATGAAATCAGGGTAGGGGATTTCTTGGTACACAGGGATTACGGAATAGGGATATTTAAAGGTTTAACAAGACTTCAAGTTGGTGATGTGGGAAATGATTTTCTGGAAATTGAATATGCGGATTCAAATAAGCTTTTTTTGCCTGTGGATAAGCTTGGTTTGATACAAAAATATAAAGGGCCAGATGGTATAGTTCCCAAATTAGATAAACTTGGATCTGCAACTTGGATAAAAAATAGAGAAAAGGTAAAAAGGGCAATTGAGGCCATAGCCCACGACCTTGTGTCCATGTATGCATATAGAAAAGTAGCCAAAAGATTTAAATATCCCCCTATTGATGAAGAATTTAGAGAATTTGAGGCAACATTTCCTTTTGAAGAGACGCCAGATCAAGAAAGGGCAATTGAAGAAGTACTCAAAGATATGGAAAAAGAAGAGCCAATGGACAGGCTCATCTGTGGAGATGTTGGTTTTGGAAAAACTGAGATTGCCATGAGAGCTGCATATAGGGCTGTATTGGCAGGAAGACAGGTTGCACTGTTGTGTCCAACCACAGTGCTTGCTGAACAACACTTTAGGACATTTAAGAGTAGAATGGAGGATTTTGGAGTCAAGGTTGCAATGCTCAGCAGATTTGTCCCACGACAAAGACAAAAAGAGATAATTGAATCAATAAAAAGGGGGGAGATTGACATAATTATTGGTACCCATAGGCTACTTTCCAGCGATGTAACAATTCCAAAGATTGGTCTTTTGATCTTAGATGAAGAACAGAGATTTGGGGTAAGACAAAAGGAAAAATTGAAACAAATGAGAAAAAATATTGATGTATTGACCTTGACAGCCACCCCAATACCAAGGACCCTCCAACTTTCTCTAGCTGGAATAAGAGATCTTAGTGTTATAGAAACACCTCCTGTTGATAGAAAACCTGTTGAGACAAATATCATTGAAAGGGATAAAGAAAAACTAAGGGAAATAGTTTTAAGAGAACTGCATAGGGGTGGACAGGTATTTTGGGTTTATAATCGGGTAAGGGGGATTGAAAATGTAAAACAATTTGTAAAATCCATTTGTCCAGATGCCAGGGTTGAAGTTGCACATGGACAAATGTCAGAAAGGAGACTAGAAGAGACCTTACACAATTTTTTACTTGGAGAAATAGATATTTTGGTATGCACAGCCATAATTGAGGCAGGCCTTGATTTTCCCAGGGCAAACACCTTAATTGTAGATACACCACAGCTCTTTGGATTGGGGCAGTTATATCAGTTAAGGGGCAGGGTTGGAAGATCCTCAACTCAGGCATATGCATACTTTGTTGTGGATTCCCTAAAAAAATTGTCAAAATCTGTTTTAAAGAGGCTCAAGACCATATTGGAACTGGACTATCTGGGAGCTGGATTTAAGGTTGCAATGGAAGATCTAAAGCTCAGGGGGGCTGGAAACCTACTTGGAGAGGCCCAAACAGGAAACATAGCCAAAGTTGGGCTTGATTTATATCTAGAAATGTTGGACAAAGAGGTGAGAAGGCTTAAAGGAGAAAAGATTGATGAAGAGATTGAACCACAGTTGAACATATTTGTAGAGGCAAATATACCAACATCTTATATAATGGATAATGAGGAGAGGCTTACCTATTATAAGCTGTTGTCAACATGCAGAACGAGAGAAGAATTTAAAATGGTAGAACAAGAGCTGCAGGATAGATTTGGTCATCTACCAAAATCTGTTGCAAATTTGATATCTATCCTCGAATTTAAAAGCATAATCAAAAAACTGCAGGCTGATAGGGCGGATTTTTACAAAGACAAGGTAGTCATTGGCTGGGAAAAGACTCAAATAAGTGTTGCCCCAGAAAGGATGGTAAGTTGGATAAATAATCAAAAAGGATCTATAAGAATGATAAATTCAAACAAGATTGAACTGTTAATATTTGATGAAGATTATTCAAAAGAGGTATCTCAATGGACAGAGAAGCTAAGTACAATTCTTTCAGAGGAGCAAGTTTATGAAAATTAAAATTTTTGGATTTATTTTTTTATTTTTTATTATTTTTACAACAAATATAGAAGCAAAGCTTGTGGATAAGATAGTTGCTATTGTAAATGGAGAGGTAATTACTCTTTATGATCTGAAAAAAGAGATAAAAAAGGCAAGCCTGTCAGAAGGGATCAATATAAATCTCAATAATAAAGAGATGGTTCTTAGTTTTTTGAATGAAATGATAAATAAAAAGATATTCTTACAAGAAGCTGAAAGGCTAGGGGTAGAGGTGTCAGATTCAGAAGTAGAAAATCAAATAAATCAAATTATAAAATCAACTTCTCTAACAGAAGAAGAATTCAATAACATGCTTACAAAACAAGGAATTACAATGGAAGATTTAAAAAAAGATATAAAAGATAACATAAAAATTAATAAACTCATCTCTTATATGGTGAAAAGTAAGGTGATAGTTACAGATGAAGATATTTCAAATTATATAAAGGAAAATGCAATCAATATAAAAAAAGGAGAAACGGCTAATCTTGTCATGTTTTCTTCCACACAAAGATCTTTGCTAGATAAAGTAACACTGAACAACAATAAAATTGATGTACCTCAAGGAGTGCAAAAGATAGATATAGGAGAGGTCTTTATTGATAGTTTGCAACCTCAATGGAAAAAAGCCCTAGCAGGTGTCAAAGCTGGAGAATTCTCCCCTGTTTTTCGTATTCAGGGGAAATATGTAAAGTTTTTTGTAAAAGAGAAAAAATTCAAAAACACATTTGATGAGAGCCTAAAACAAAAGATTAGACAACAAATTTATAACGAAAAGCTAAAACAGAGATATAATGAATATCTCTCTCAACTAAAATCAAAGGCCGTAATAGAAATAAGGATATAGTTTATGGGAAATGAAAAAGATACATTAGATATAAAACAAATAGTAAAAAAATTAAAATATGCAAGGGAACAAAAGGGATATACCCTGGAAGATGTATATAAAGCTACAAAAATTAGTATAATGAATCTTGAGGCCATTGAAAATGGCAAATTTGATCTGCTGCCCCATCCAGTGTATACAAGGGCATTTATAAAAGCCTATGCGCAATTTGTGGAAATTGACCCAACAGATATTTTGAAGGCATATGATGAATATTTAAAAGAGTCAAAAAAACAAACTCCACCTAAAGTAAAAAAGAAACAAGTAGATCAGAAAAATAAAATAACTATCTTTAGTGTTAGTATAGTAGTATTGATTATTTTATTTGCAACTATAATATATTTTTTTACGCAAAAAAAACAAAATGAAATTCAAAAAATACAAAATAAAAACGAAACTAGAGTTGAAGTTACTAAAAACAACACTATGATAAGTGAAGGACATGTGTCTAAAAACAAAAATAATACAGATGCATCTATGGCTAAAAATGCAACAAATAACAATGATATGGAGAAGTTGGAATTAAAACCAGAAAATAATAGTACAGAACATAATAATACTAATAAGTCTATGGGAAATGAAATTTCAAATAAATCAAATGAAAATAATACAATAAATAACAGTGGTGGTAAAGATAAAGCAGAGTTAGATGGAAAACAACAGGCGAGTGAATTAACAAATAGGGAAAAAACTAATTATCTCAAAATAAAGGCCAATGATGATTGCTGGATAGGTGCAAAGATTGATGGAATAACGGAAAAAGAATTGATATTGCGTAAAGATCATTCTGTTACTTTTGAATATAAGGATTATATAGAAATCAAATTTGGGAATTTGGGTGGAGTTGAGCTCTATAATAATGGAGAAAGGCTGGATATAAAGGGTAAACCAGGAGAAGTAAAGGTTATTAAAATTCCATTAAATGAATAAAAGGATAGAATTTTTTGATCATGCAATAGTCTTTAATATAATCCCAAAAGGAGATAGGGATCTAATAGTTAGATTTCTAACACCAACGCACGGGATTGTAACAGCCTTTGCCTTTGGGGCAAGAAATAGTAAAAGAAGATTTTCAGGGTGTTTTGAGGAGCTGTCCCATGTGATTTATAAAGTTAGTTCACCAAGGCATGGCAGTTATCTCTATTTAGACGAAGGTATATTAGTAAATAGATTTACAAATATCCATATCTCATCACAAAGATATGGCATAGCAAAAAATTGTCAAAAATTTTTAGATGCTATTATAATAGGGCCAAAAGAGGCGAAAAAGATCTATGATCTTTTTTTAGGTCTTTTGAGATTACTTGATCGTATAGAGTCTTATCCTAAAAATCTGCCAATTTTTTTTAGGGCAAGGATAACAAAAGAGATAGGATATATGCCAGAGTTTAAAAGTTGCAATAGATGCGGAAGATTGTTAATGGATGAATCTTACATCTATTTTTTGCCTGAAAAGGGGAAAATATTTTGTAAAGATTGTGTATCTTCTACCACTAGCTTTATTTTATTAGAAAAAAGGACTTTTAATTACCTTTTAAAAATATTTACTGAGAATACAGATAAATGGGATTTTTTATTTAGTGCTAATTTAGATGAAAACAATCTTGCAAAATGTTTGGGAAGATTTGTTGAGGCAACTTTAAAGGTAAAGTGGTATAAGGGCAGATTTGTGGTTATATAACAAGTAACTATGTTGAAGGAGAGAGTGGGATGCTCTGTTTTCAAGAAGTAATAATGAAATTACATAAATTCTGGTCAGGCTATGGTTGTGTTATACATCAACCATATGATGTGGAAGTAGGAGCTGGCACCTTTCATCCAGCCACTGCTCTGAGGGTCATTGGACCTGAGCCATGGAAAACTGCGTATGTGCAACCATCAAGAAGGCCCACTGATGGAAGGTATGGAGAGAATCCAAATAGACTCCAGCACTACTATCAATATCAGGTAATCTTAAAGCCAGCCCCTGAAAATTCTCAAGATATATATCTTCAAAGCTTATATGCATTAGGAATTGATCCATCTGAACATGATATACGTTTTGTGGAGGATGATTGGGAATCTCCTACACTTGGTGCATGGGGGCTTGGTTGGGAAGTATGGTTGGATGGAATGGAGATAACCCAGTTTACCTATTTTCAACAAATTGGTGGCATTGATTTAAATCCTGTGAGTCTGGAGATTACCTATGGTCTTGAGAGGATCTCCATGTATCTTCAAGAAAAAGAATCTGTTTATGATTTGGAATGGAATGAAAACATCACATATGGAGATGTCCATCATCAAGGAGAATATGAACATTCAAAATACAACTTTGAACACTCTTCCACTGAAATGCTTTTTAAGTGTTTTGAATTATTTGAAGCAGAATCCAAAAAATTATGTAAGGAAAATCTCCCATGGCCTGCCTATGACTTTTGCCTTAAGTGTTCACACATTTTTAATCTATTGGATGCAAGGGGAGCAATATCTATAACTGAAAGAACTGCATATATTGCAAGGGTAAGACACCTTGCATCAAGTGTTGCAAAACTATATGCCTCACAAAGAAAAGAGATGGGATATCCTTTGCTTAAAAACAGATAAAAAAGGAGGAGGAAAAAAGGATGAGAAGATTATGTTCCATGTCATTTTTTGTAGTCTTAACTGTTTTAGTTGTTTTTATTAATAGTGTCTTTGCAAAGAAATACACATTTACTTATAGTAGTTTTTTCCCACCAACACACATCCAGAGTAAGCTTGCAGAACAGTGGTGCAAGGAAGTAGAAAAAAGGACCAATGGTGAGGTGAAGATCTATTTCTATCCAGGTCAGACCTTAACAAAGGCAGCACAGTGTTATGACGGGGTGATATCAGGCATATCTGACATTGGAATGTCATGTCTTTTATATACAAGAGGAAGATTTCCTTTAATGGATTTTATAAACCTTCCTTTTGGAAACCCCAGCGGAGTATTTGCAACTGCCATTATCAATGAAATCTACGAAAAATTTCAGCCAAAAGAGCTATCTGATGTCAAGGTGTTATATCTACATGCCCATGGTCCTGGATTTATCCATGTAAAGAACAAACCTGTCTATAAATTGGAAGACCTTAAGGGGCGTAAGATAAGGTGTCCAGGCTCAGTAGCAGAAGCGATCAGGGCCCTGGGTGCAATGCCTGTGACAATGCCCATGCCTGAGGTATATCAGGCCCTTCAAAAAGGCGTTGTGGAAGGTGCAGCTTATCCAATGGAGACTAATAAGGGTTGGAAGATGGCTGAGGTTATAGACTATTCTATTGCCAATTATAAGATAGCTTATTCTGTTGGCTTTTTTGTGGTAATGAACAAGGATAAATGGAATATGCTGCCTGAGGATGTGAAAAAGACTATTGAACAAATAGATATTGAGTGGGTGAAAAAACATGGAAAGGCTTGGGATGAAAGTGACTTTGAAGGATTTAGATATACACTTTTAAATGGAAATAGTGTCGTAGGCATAGATCCTAAAGAGGCAAATAGGTGGCAGGACAAAGTTAAAGTTGTAATGGACAGATATATTGAGATGACAAGATCTAAAGGTCTGCCTGGAGATGAGGTCCTAAAATATTTAAAAAAGAGATTGCAAGACTATAATAATGGAAAATTTACATCAAAGTATGCAGATTAAGATATGAGAAAAGTAGTAGATATAATAGATTTATTAGTAAATGTTTTAAGCATTATTGCAGGTATTTGTTTAATATTTATTATGCTTATTACATGCATAGATGTATTGGGCAATGCATTTGGGCATCCCTTGCTTGGTGTTGAAGAATTAACAAGTGTGGGAGCAGCTATTACAATAGCCTTTGTGCTCCCACTTGCCCATAAAAATAGAGCCCATATTGGAATAGACTTTTTATATAAAAGGATGGGAACTAAGTTTAAAAAAATAGACGATATAATAGTTTCCATTCTAAATTCAATCTTATTTTTTTCCATATCATGGCAGAGCTATAAGTATGCCATTGCATTAAAAAATGCAGGAGAGGTCACTGCAACCCTTCAAATCCCAAAATACTTTTTTTTATATGGGGTGTTTTTGGGATGTAGTGTGGTATTTTTACTATGTTTAAAAGAATTCCTTACAATTATAAGGTCAAAATAGTTACAATAAGTTAAGGACTAGTTATATGGATTTTCTTGTCACTGGAGTTTTGGGTATTGTATTACTTCTTATTCTCTTTTTTCTGAGGATTCCTGTTGCATATGCACTTACCATTGTGGGAGTTTTGGGATATGGGTTTTTGACCACCCCAGAGGCAGCTCTAAATCTTCTGGCAAGGGATCTTTATGGGGTATTTTCCTCATATGGTCTCGCACTTGTGCCTTTATTTGTATTCATGGGGTTTATAGCATATTATGCAGGAGTGAGCAAAAGGCTTTATAATATGGCCAATAAATTGACCAGTGGCATTAGAGGGGGGCTTGCCATGGGCACGGTAATAGCGTGCACTGCCTTTGGCGCTATTTGTGGCTCCACAACTGCAACTGCAGCTACCATAGGCTCAATAGCCATTCCAGAGATGAAGAGATTTAATTACGGAAACAAGTTGTCTGCTGGCTCAGTTGCAGGGGGATCAGGTCTAGGCATATTGATGCCCCCTAGTGTGGTGTTTATTATTTATGGAATATTGACACAGGTATCCATTGGAAAGCTCTTTTTAGCAGGGATTATTCCTGCTATTTTAATCACAATCTTGTTTTGTATAGCCATATATTTTTACGCAAAACTCTTTCCTCAAGAAACCCCAGAATCCCCTCGTGTTGCATTTGTTGAGAGAGTCAAATCCTTAAAAGATGTATGGGAGACATTATTTGTTTTTACCTTGGTTATGGGGGGTATGTTTTTTGGTTTTTTTACTCCAACAAGGGCAGGTGCTGTTGGCTCTTTTCTTATACTTTTGATAGTAACAATCCAGAAAAAACTCACTTGGGACAACTTTATAAATGCTGTAAAAGATACACTTAATGTCTCATGCATGGTAATAATGTTAGTTGCTGGAGCCACTATCTTTGGACACTTTCTTGCTCTATCGAGACTATCAACAGAACTTGCCACCTTTGTGGCACAATTAAATCTTCCTGGCTGGGCTGTAATAGGTGTAATCTGTTTGATTTATTTGATAGCAGGATGTTTTATTGATGCCCTGGCATTGGTTACCTTAACTATACCCATATTTTATCCAATAGTAATAAACTTTGGTTACGACCCTGTGTGGTTTGGAGTCATAATAGTGCTCATTACACAAATGGGGATCATTACTCCACCAGTTGGGGTTAATGCTTATATTATAAAAGGACTTGCACCCCATATCACATTAGAAGAAGTATTTATTGGGATCATACCATTTTTGATTGCATTAATTATTGGAACTGGGTTGATAATAGCCTTTCCTACAATATGTACTTTTTTGCCAGACATGATCAAATAAATAAAGAGAGGTGCGAATATGGCCAATTTTTTGCTTGAAATAGGTACTGAAGAGATGCCAGCAAGGTTTTTGCCAGGACTCATTGCAGGGATAAAAGAACTCTTTGAAAATCAACTTAAGGAAATGGACATAAACTTTGGATCAGTTGAATCTTTTGCAACACCTAGAAGAATTGTGGCCTATATTAAAGATCTGGCTTCTGAGCAAAATAAAAGCGTAAAAAAGATAATTGGCCCACCAATTAGTGTGGCAAAGGATCAAGATGGAAATTATACAAAAGCAGGTTTAGGTTTTGCAAAATCTCAAGGTGTGGATTTAAGTGAGCTGTTTGAAGAACAGACTCCTCGGGGGAAATATCTGGCTGTAAAAAAGGAATTTGGAGGGGAGAAGACAAAGGATTTACTACCAAAGATTTGCTTGGATACAATACATAATCTCCATTTTCCCAAAAGGATGAAATGGGAAAAATCCAAGTTTTTGTTTGGTAGACCAATAAGATGGATAGTTGCTTTGCTTGAGAATGAAGTTATAGAATTTGAAATTGCCTCTATAAAATCATCCAACAAGACCTATGGTCACAGGGTAATGGGCCCTGGTCCTTTTGAAGTGAGTTCCTGTGATACATATTTTGAAGTGTTAGAGCAAAAGGGTAAGGTGATATTAGATCCTAAAAAAAGGCTTTCTATTATCAAATCCTCAGGGGAAAAAGAGGCTAAAAAACTAGGTGGCAGGGTAATTTGGGATGAAGAACTCTTAGAAGAGGTAATTGGACTTGTGGAATATCCTTTTCCCATTATTGGAGAATTTGATGCAAAATTTTTAGAATTACCTAAAGAGGTACTTTTGACCAGTATAAAAACCCACCAAAAGTCCTTTGGGATTGAAGGCAGTGATGGAAGGCTTCTTCCTTATTTTTTGTGCACTGTTAATATTGAACCAAAGGACATCTCATTGGTTAAAAAAGGTTGGGAAAGGGTCTTACGTGCAAGATTGGAAGATGCTGCCTTTTTCTGGAAAGTAGACAGTAGCGCTTCTTTAGATAAATGGAGAGAGGAGCTAAATAGGGTCGTATTTCTAGGTCCATTGGGTACAATGGGAGATAAGGCCAACAGGCTGGAGAAGATTTGTGAATATCTCTCAGATATAATTGATCCTTCCCTAAAAGGGCCTTTAAAAAGGGCAGGACAGCTCGCGAAGGTAGACCTTGTGTCTGAAATGGTGGGAGAGTTTGACGACTTACAGGGGATTATGGGGGGAATATATGCAAGAAAAAAGGGGGAAGATCCAGTTGTGGCAGATGCAATCTATGAACATTATCTCCCCACTGGAGTGGATAGCCCACTACCAAAGACATTAGGTGGAGCGATTTTGTCCATTGCTGATAAAATGGATAACATTATTGGTTGTTTTGGGTTAGATATGATACCTACTGGTGCACAAGATCCACACGGCATGAGGAGACAGGTGCTTGGTATTATAAGGATAATCTTGGATAAAAATCTTGATTTTTCTCTTTTTGATGCATTTTCAAAGGTATTTGATATTTATGGTGAGATTCCGTGGAAAAACACCAAAGAAAAGACCATGGAGCTCTTAAAGGACTTTGTTGCTGGGAGATTAAAGGGCTATTTCCAATCCCTAGACTATCCAACAAAGATAGTGGATGCAATAGTATGTGCAGATATTGATAATATATATCTTACAAAAAAGAGACTTGATGGTCTTTTTGAATTCAGCAAAGATCCTGATTTTGAAAAGGCAGTACTGACCTTTAAAAGGGTTGATAATATAATAAAAAAGCAGGGACTGCAAACAGAAACAACCCTTACAGGAGAGTTTGATCCAAAGATGTTTGTGGAACAAGAGGAGAAGGCGCTGGCAAAGGCCATCTCTAATATGGAACAGAGGTGGGATGAACTTTATAATAAAGAGGACTTTAAAGGGCTTTTTATGTTACTAAATGAGATTAGACCTGTTGTAGATGATTTTTTTGACAAAGTAATGGTGATGTGTGAAGATGTTGATCTTAGAAGGAATAGATTAAATCTCCTTTTTGCGATTGTAAAAAGGCTTTCTCAACTTGCAGATTTTAGTGCACTTCAGATTTAATAAATAGTGAGGGGATAGATTCTATCCTAAAATAATTTAACAATAATATGAATAGATTTATTATAGGTACAACTTCTTTTGTGTTTCCTGCTACTATTTATGAAAATTGCAAGAGACTAGAAGAGCTTGTGGATCTAGTATCTATTGTGATGTTTGAAACACAGGCCTGTTTAAAATATACTAAAGAAGATCTACCTAAAGATCTGATAGAACTAGATCTAAGTTATAATATACACCTTCCTCTGGATCTTCCTTGGGAATTAGGTGCGGAAGAGGTATATAATATTTTGGATTGTCTTATAAAGAAAACTGAATTTTTAAATCCAACATCATATACGCTTCATCCTCCTTTAAAAAGAGAAGATTTTTGCCAACTACTAGAGATAATGAAAAAAAGGAATATTTCCTTAACGAAGTTTTTCATTGAAAACATAAAAGAAAATGATTTAACCAATATATGGGATATTTTATTAGAAAATGATATAAAAATATGTTTGGATCTTGGTCATTTTATAGAGTATAAACAAGAAAGATTATTTATGTTGGATGATCTAATGGGGCGTATTGGAATGCTTCACTTATACGCCCCTCAAAATGGAAGGCATACATCTCTTGATCATCTTTCAAAGGAGCACACTAATCTTTTGATCTTTATTTTAAAAGAAATAAAAAAAAGGAAGTTAAATCCAGAGATTATTATTGAGGTGTTTGATTATAATGATCTAATTTCATCACTTGACTTTTTTCAATTATTAACTAGGGAGTTGTAAAAAATATCTTGGAAAAAATGATATTAATAGGTAAAACATGTCATATTTTAGACAACTTAATGATAAGATAGAGAAGCTTTACAGTCTTTGTAATAAAAAGGAAAGATGGCTTATTTTATTTGTTGCAGATCCTGATGCAATGGCTTCTGCATTGGCCTTAAAAAGGATATTAGTTAGAAAAGTAGAAAATGTAGGGCTTGCAATGGTGAACGAGATAAGCAGGCCTGATAACTTGGCTATGATGAAATATTTGAACATTCCAGCTAAAAAACTCACGCCCTTGCTTGCTGCACAATATGATAAGTTTGCCCTGGTGGATTCTCAACCTCATCACAATCCAGAATTTGCAAATTTTGATTTTTCTATTGTAATAGACCATCACCCATTATCAAAGGACAATCCAATAAAGGCAGATTTTGTAGAAGTGCAACCAGAATATGGGGCAAATAGTACTATCTTAACTGAATTTTTGTATAATCTCAAGCTAAAACCTGGAAAGCTCTTATCCACAGCCCTTTTATATGGTATAAAGACCGATACCCATAGCTTTGAAAATAACTTTCACGATGCTGACATTAAGGCATTTAGGTATTTGAGTAAGTTTGCCAATCACAATCTTTTAAGAAAGATTGTAAGGAGCGAATATAAACTTGAGTGGTTAAAGTATTTTGCACAGGCATTAAAAAAGTTAAGGGTAATTGGAGAAGGAATTACTGTTTTTATGGGAGAGGTGGACTCATCTGATATTTTGGTGATACTTGCTGACTTTTTCATGAAGATTCACGACATCTCCTGGGATATAGTCATGGGTATTTGTGACGATAAAGTAGTCGCCATATTTCGTGGTGATGGGATAAAACATCATATGGGAAAACTCGCCTACAGACTCTTTGGGGATGTGGGAAGTGCTGGTGGACACAAGGCAATGGCCAGGGCAGAATTTAAAGTGGAGGATATTGAGGAACATCCCCAACAATTCTTGTGGAATAAATTAGAAAAATTGAAGATGATTAAAAGGGCCATAAAAGAAGACAGAGATGAAGAATAGAAACATATTTGATGAATTAAAAGAGAGAGGCCCTATTTTTTTTATAATTGATGGGTCTAGTTTTATATATAGGGCATTCTATGCATATCAGGATTTAAAGACTTCATGGGGATTTCCCACCAATGCAATATATATTTTACTTAGACTTATTTTAAAGATAGTACATGAGAAAAAACCTCAGTATGCATGTTTTGTTATAGATGGTAAAGGGCCAACATTTAGACATAATATTGATTCAGAATATAAGGCAAATAGACTCAAGATGCCTGAACCCCTTAGTATGCAACTACCTGTAATTTTACAAGGCGTCAATCTATTAGGAATAAAAACAGTGATTGCTCAAGACTTTGAAGCAGATGACTATATTGCATCCATGTGTGAAAGATTAAAGACAAAATATCCAGTTGTTATTGTGGGATCAGATAAGGATCTATTTCAACTTTTAAGTGATAATGTGATAATATGGGATCCATCTGGGAAAAATGAAAAGATAATTACATATGAGGATTTTGTAAAAGAAAAAGGCTTTGATCCAAAATTATGGCCTTTATATCAAGCATTGGTTGGAGACAATATAGATAATATAAAGGGGGTTCCTGGTATAGGGCCCAAAAGTGCAATAAACATTGTAAAAAGATTTTCAACAATTGATGATATATTTAATAACTTAGATAAATTGCCTTCATCCTTTCACAAAAAATTAAAGGGTCAGATTGAAAATGTAAAAAAATATCTAAAATTAACCACATTAAAAAAAGATATATCTATAGAAGAAGATTTAGAAGATTTTAAAGTCAAAAACTTAAGTACATCTCAACTCAAGGCCTTTTTTGAAAAATATGAATTTAAGAGTTTACTTCGTGAAATTCATGCTGATAAAAATACATCTGAGAACAGAGAAGTTCTTCAGGCTACAAAAAAAATAAAAGAAGCGGCTACATTGCAGGAAATTTTAAAATATTTTCAAGGTAAAGATTTAGGTATATATGGAAAAGATGATGTAATAGCTGGGGATGGAGATAGAGAATTTAAAATATCTAAGAAAGATCATATAATAGAGATTATAAAAAATTCTAAGATTTCATTTGTCCCATCGCTAAAGGAGCTTTTATATTTATTAGAAGATCAAGAGGTGTCTTTAGAAAATATATATGATCTTTCGCTTTGTGCTTATCTAATTGACCCTGAGATGAGGAATTACTCTATAGAAAACATTTTATCTAAGTTTCAAATCAATTCAGTAGTTCAAATGAGATCAGGTGCATTAATTGATGTTGGCAGATATCTAATCGATTTACTAGAGCAAAACCAGCTATTACATCTTTATGAAGACATTGAAAGACCAATTGTCCCTATTTTGATCCAAATGGAAAAACATGGTATAAAGATAGACAAAGAAAAATTTAGACAATTTTTAGATGAGGTTTCAGAACAATTAGAAATCTTGACTAGAAATATTTATCACCATGCAGGGACTGAGTTTAATATAAGATCAAGTAAACAATTATCAGAGATCCTTTTTAATAAATTAGGGCTAAAATCTAAAAAAAAGACACCAAAAGGCGAATTATCTACTTCAATGGAAGTCCTTGAATCAATCAAGGACCAACATCCAATAGTAAAAGATATTCTGAGCTACAGAAGGCTTGAAAAGCTCCGTTCCACATATTTAATTCCCCTTCCCAAACTAGCAGACAAAAATGACAGGATCCATACCACTTTTAATCAACTGGCAACTGCTACTGGAAGGCTTTCCTCTTCTGATCCAAATTTACAGAATATTCCAATTAGGGGTGATCTTGGTTATAAGATGAGATCCTGTTTTATTGCAGAGAAATCACACGTGCTAATATCTGCTGATTATTCTCAAGTTGAGCTCAGGGTGCTTGCACATTTTTCTAAAGATGAGTATTTGTTAGAGGCATTTTCAAAAAATATGGATATTCACACGTGTACTGCTGCTGCACTCTTTGACAAAGATCCAGAAGATGTAACTTCAGATGAGAGGAGAAAGGCAAAAACCATAAATTTTGGATTAATATATGGCATGGGTCCCTTAAAGCTCTCTAGAGAACTTGAGATATCAATGACAGAGGCAAAGCAATTTATTGAAAAATATTTCAGTAAATTAACAGGGGTTAAAAAATTTTATGAAAGAGTAGAACAAGATGCAAAAACACACGAATATGTGGTCACTTTGGCTGGAAGAAGGAGGCTTCTACCACATATTAATTCAAAAAATCAAAACCTTGCTTCACAGGCAAAAAGGATGGCTATAAACACTGTGATTCAAGGATCTGCTGCAGATATCATAAAGATGGCAATGATAGAGGTGGCAAATAATGAGAAATTAAAAGAGTTGGGGGCAAAATTGATCTTACAAATCCATGATGAACTCCTTTTTGAATGCTCAGATAAAAATGCAAAAAAGGCAGGTGAGATAGTAAAAAAAATAATGTCTAATGTTGTAGAATTAGATGTTCCATTAGTGGTAGATCTGGGTATAGGACAAAATTGGGCTCAGGCCCATTAAATTGCATGATTTTTTAATTAAATTGAGAGGTGAGTTAAAATGGATTTTAAATATAGATTACTTACCCCTGGGCCAACAATGATACCAGAAGAGGTGAAGTTAGAGCTCAGCAGAGATATAATTCATCATAGAAAAGATAGATTTAAATCTATCATGCGAGGGCTTCAACCAAAGTTAAAAACACTTTTTGGTACAAAGGAAGATGTGTTGATCTTATCCTCTTCTGGTACTGGTGCCATGCAGGCTGCTGTGTTTAATCTGTTTAATCCTGGGGAAAAGGTAATTGTAGTAGAAGGAGGAAAATTTGGAAAAAGGTGGACAGAAATTGCGAAAAAAAGGTCCCTCAAGCCTGTGATTATTGAGGTAGAATGGGGAGAGGCAGTTGATCCTGAACTAGTGAAGGATACAATTAAAAAGGAAAAAGATATAAAAGGCATTTTAGTTCAGGCGTCTGAGACATCTACTGGGGTATTGCACCCAATAAAAGAGTTAGGTGAGATCACCCAAAAATTTGACATACTTTTAGTGGTTGATGGGATTTCAGCAGTTGGTATCTCCCCTCTACCCATGGATAGATGGGGTGTTGATTGCCTGATTACTGGCTCACAAAAAGGCCTTATGCTTCCCCCTGGCTTAAGTCTTATAAGTTTAAGTGAAAAGGCATATAATAAGGCCTTAGGTGTAATCTCTTCAGATTTTTATTTTGATTTAAAAAAGGAAAAAAACAAGATTAAACAAGGAGAGACTGCATATACCTCACCTGTGGCATTAATCTTAGGCCTAAATGCTATAATGGACCTTTTTTTATCCTATGGTTTAGAAAATATTTACAAAAAGTATTGGGCACTGACACAGATGACAAGGTGTGGTGTTAGTGCCATTGGTCTTAGTTGCTTTGCAGAAAAAAACTATACCTGGGGACTTACCAGTGTAAGAGTCCCCAAAAACATAGATGGAAAAGAACTTCTAAACAAGATAGCGTCTACATTTAACTTGCATCTTGCTGGTGGCCAGGATCATCTAAAGGGTAAGATAATCAGGATAGGACACATGGGATATGTGGATATGAGTGATATACTCTTTGCCTTAAATGCTATTGCATGGACATTAAAAAAAGAATATAATTTTGTCATTAAAGAAAAAGACTTTTTAGAACAAGCTAGTACTTCATACTTTGATGCAAAAGAGCAGGGGTATGAAAGATATTTTTCTTAAGAAAAAGAGGTAAGGCAATGGATAAAGATATGCAAAAAGAGATGGAAAAAGAGTATAGAGAAAAGACACCAATGCCAAAGGTGGATTTTATTACCTTTGTTATGTCCCTCTCATCCTCAGCACTTGCCAACCTAGGAGAGGTGCCTGATCCTATTACTAATAAGACTGAGGTTAATTTAGAATTAGCAAGACATACAATTGATGTTTTAGGTATGTTAGAGGAAAAGACCAAAGGCAATTTGTCAAAAGAAGAAGAGGAATATCTCAAAAGTTTACTTTTTGAGCTTAGAATGAAGTATGTTCAAAAATGTTGTAAAGGATAGAAATCAATTAAAACAAAAAGTCAGGAGGATACATGAGTGTTAAGGTGGGGATAGTAGGTGCACTGGGGTACACAGGAACAGAACTTATACGTCTTATACATCTCCATCCTGAATTTGAGCTTGTATTTGCCACATCAAGGACAAGCGAAGGGAAAAAATTAAAAAAAGAATTCCCTTTTTTATTGAAGACAAAAGAAGGAGATCTTACTATAATACATCCTGATAAGGCAGTGGATATTGATGTAGATCTGGTATTTTTGGCAGTTCCTCACAAAAGCGCAATGGGATATGTTCCTTTGTTTTTAAATAGGGGAGCAAAGGTTGTGGATCTCAGTGCTGATTTTCGCTTGTCTAATCCCAAGGTTTATGAGGAGTGGTATAAAACTCCTCATATTCAAAAGGAATTATTAAATGAGGCTGTATATGGATTAGTTGAGATTTACAGAGAAGATATAAAAAAGGCGAAACTAGTTGCAAATCCTGGATGTTATCCAACATCTGTGATCTTGGCACTATATCCAGCACTAAAAAATGGACTTATAGACCATTCATCAATTATAATTGACACCAAATCTGGCGCAAGTGGTGCGGGTAGAGCTTTAAAATTGGGGATATTATTCAGCGAGGTATATGATAATTTCAGACCATATAGTGTAGCTGGTGTGCACAGACACACACCAGAAATAGAAGAACAACTCTCAAACATAGCAAATAAAGACATAAAAGTCTCATTTAATCCACATCTTTTACCAATTCTAAGGGGCATTATATCCACTATATATGTTACTTTAAAACAAGGTGTTTCTTTTGATGATATCTATGAGAAATACTTAGAGTTTGATAAAGAAAATAGATGGATAAGGGTGATGGAAAAAGGGTGTTTAGTGGAAACAAGAAATGTAAAAGGCACAATGTATTGTGATATATCTCTTTGCTTTGATAAAAGAACCAATACATTAATTATAATATCTTGCATAGATAACGTATGCAGGGGGGCATCAGGTCAGGCAATTGCAAATGCAAATTTGATGTCTGGTTTTGATGAAGAATTGGGGTTAAAACAAATATCAGTGATCCCTTAAATTATGGCTGAAAATACCCTATCCCAAGATATATTTGTTGCAAGACAACCTATATTTGACAAAAG